>Ga0306920_100000203_pt1 | contig 68773 bp, 66 predicted proteins | sample flu12Cox44000170_FD_204666 | JGI IMG/M metagenome (GOLD analysis project Ga0306920, IMG submission 204666) | Lab enrichment of tropical soil microbial communities from Luquillo Experimental Forest, Puerto Rico - flux4day.12C.oxic.44.000.170 (v2)... | ecosystem: Environmental > Terrestrial >...
GCACGGTTTCGATGATCACTCGCATGACCTGTTTTACGATCATCTGATCATTGCCCTCGGATGTGGCACCAACTTCTTCAACCTGCCCGGCATCGAGGGTTCCGCGCTGCCCTTCAAAAACCTCACAGATGCTGCCGAATTGCGCAACCGGCTTATCTCGTCCATTGAAGAGGCGAGTTCGGAATGCGCGATCGGAGAACGGCAGCCATTGTTGACCTTTGTCGTCGCGGGCGGCGGTTTTGCCGGGGTAGAGACGCTCGGTGCAATCAATGATTTCGTGCGTGAGGCCATTCGCTTCTACCCAAACTTACATCCCGACAACTTGAGAATGGTGCTGGTCACGCCGGATGAGCTGATACTGCCGGAGTTAGGAACGAAGTTAGGAGCTTATGCTCAGCGCAAGTTGCTGAGCCGAGGGATCGAGGTCGTAACACGCGCACGGGTGAAGGCAGCTACGAGCGCTGGAATAGAACTTACGAACGGCACGACGATCCCTTCCAATACACTCGTCTGGACCGCCGGAGCCTCGGCTCACCCGATTGTGGCTGCACTGGCAGTTCCGAACGAGCGCGGCAGAATTAAAGTTAACGAATTTCTCCAAGTGCCGGGATTTTCGGGATTGTGGGCTGTGGGCGATTGTGCACTCGTTCCTGACCAGCTGACCGGAGGATTCCAGCCGCCGACTGCGCAGCACGCGATTCGCGAGGGTCGCGCGGTGGCGAGCAATGTCGTCGCCGATATCGAGGGGCGCCGGAAGGAGCCCTTTCGCTTCTCGGCGCTGGGCAGGCTCGCCGCGATTGGCCGGCGCACAGGGGTTGCCAATATTCTCGGCATCAACTTCGCGGGCTTTTTCGCCTGGTGGTTGTGGCGGACTATCTACCTGAGCAAACTGCCGGGACTTGAAAAGAAGGTCCGCGTTGCCCTCGATTGGACGCTTGATCTTTGCTTCAGTAAGGATTTCGCCTGCACGCGCAGTGCCACGAATGGCACGGCATCAGCTGTAATACTCCACACCCAGCCCGCATCCGGCGAAGAAGTTTCTAACTCAGAGATTCGAGTAGCGGCCGGCTGACGGCGATCGAAACTTCCACCGCCGCAAACGCATCCAAGAAGATCGGAAGCCCGTCATAGCACTTCGCCAATGAGAGGCCGGCGCAGAGAGGGCGAGCGGAATGAAGCTGCGAATCAATCATTTGCCTGAGTACCTGATCGAGGCAGCACTCCTTGGCAGTTTCATGATCTCAGCTTGCGCGTTCACGATTCTTCTCGACAGCCCGGCACTGTCGTTGCGGTCGGCGATCCCCGACCCGTTCGTCCGGCGTGTGCTAATCGGGTTCGCGATGGGAGCAACGGCCATTTTATTGATCTATTCGCCACTCGGCCGTCGCTCCGGCGCGCACATGAATCCGGCGATTACACTGACATTTTTGTGGCTGAACAAGATCAACTCACGTGATGCCGCTGCCTACATTGCAGCACAATTCCTCGGCGGCATAGGCGGCATCCTGACCATCGAGATCGTTGCCGGCATGCTCGCTGGGGATCCTACAGTCCGTTTTGCCGCAACCCTCCCAGGTGAGTACGGCGGCGCCGTCGCCTTCTGCGCCGAAGTTGCGATCTCTTTCCTCACGATGAGTGTCGTCCTCAATTCATCGAATCGGAAATGGCTCGCGCCATACACTGGCCTTTTCTGCGGAATACTCATCCCCTCATACGCCATCTTCGAATCGCCAATTTCCGGCTTCAGCCAGAACCCGGCACGCTCGTTCGCGTCGGCGTTGGGGGCACGCCAATTCACCGCACTCTGGATTTACTTCACCGCGCCGCCGCTTGGGATGTTCGCTGAGGCGGCACTTTATACCTGGACTCGCGGCCTGGGACAGGTGCACTGCGCAAAAATTAATCATGCTCCTGGCTCACGCTGCATCTTCCGATGTGAGTTCGGACAACTCAGAGAGGCGGAACAATGACGCACTACGATGTCATCATCATCGGAACCGGAGCCGGGGGCGGTACGCTCGCGTATCGGTTGGCACCGTCAGGCAAGAAAATCCTCCTGCTTGAGCGAGGAGATTTCCTCCCGCGCGAGAAGGAGAATTGGGATCCTGACGCGGTCTTCGTCGCCAATCGGTATACGACCAAAGATACTTGGTATGACAGTGGCGGCCAGGCCTTCCAGCCGGGGACCCATTATTTTGTCGGCGGCGCAACCAAGGTCTACGGCGCGGCGCTGTACAGGTTACGCCGCCAGGATTTTGGTGAGATCAAGCATCATGGCGGCATCTCGCCCGCCTGGCCGGTCGAATACGAAGAGCTTGAACCTTACTACAGGGAGGCGGAATGCCTTTACCAAGTTCATGGTGAGCGCGGCGCGGACCCGACCGAGCCCCGGGCCAGCACTCCCTATCCGCATCCGCCGGTAAGCCATGAGCCCCGCGTCGCGGAGATTTATGAAGGTCTCCGCAACGCTGGGGTGCAGGCGTTTCACGCACCTGCCGCCATCATGCTCGATGAAGCGCGGCCGGCGTTCAGTCAGTGTATCCGTTGCGCCAACTGTGACGGCTATCCCGGCCTGGTCCAGGCGAAATGCGACGCGGAAGCCGTCTGCGTAAGACCGGCGCTTAATCATCCTAACGTCAGTATCCTGACCAATTCCGAAGTAGTGCGCCTGAAGACCGATCCGTCAGGCCGCTACGTGAATGGGGTGGTTGTTCGCCGAGGAGACGAGCTCGAAATCTATTCGGCCGATATTGTTGTCGTTTCCGCGGGCGCGGCTAATTCTGCGCGAATTCTGTTGATGTCGGCCAACGAACACCATCCGCGCGGACTGGCCAACGGTTCGGACATGGTCGGACGCAATTACATGTTTCACAATAACGCCGCATTCTTCGCCATCTCGCGCCGCGAAAATCCGACACGTTTTCAGAAAACCCTCGCGATCAACGATTACTATTTTGGCGACGGGGATTTTGGCTATCCACTCGGTAACATTCAGATGCTGGGGAAAACCACGGGTGCTTTCCTGAGCGCAGGAGCACCAAGGTTCGCACCGGAATTTTCCTTAGACACGATTGCGCGCCACTCGGTGGATTTCTGGCTGATGACTGAAGACCTACCGGATCCGAACAATCGAGTGACGCTCAACGAACATGGCCAGATTGTTCTGCGCTACCGCTTCAACAATCAGGAGCCCATGCAACGTTTGATTGCCAAGCTCAAGGCGCTCCCGAAGGCAATTGACTGTCACCCGCACTTAATTCCCAACGAAGTCTATATGGGACGTACCCTCCCAATCGCCGCCATCGGCCACCAGGCTGGTACCTGCCGGTTCGGGACCGATCCGAAAGCCTCGGTGCTCGACACGAATTGCGAGTCTCACGAACTCGATAATCTTTACGTTGTCGACACGAGCTTCTTCCCGAGTATCGGGGCAGTCAACCCTTCACTCACTGCAATGGCGAACGCGCTGCGCGTCGGCGACCATCTGCTGGAGCGGCTCGCATGAAACTCAAGCCAATGCCAGCGCTCGCCCTCGTGGTGGCGGCAGTACAGATTTTCAGTGCGGCCGACTCCGGTGCCACCACCGTAACCAATGTCTTAGCAGTGCAGGTGACGGTGGGCGACATGGATAGGGCGGTCCTGTTTTTCACCAACGTCCTCGAATTTCGGCGCGTTTCTGAGGTCGAGGTCGCAGGTCCGGAATACGAGCATCTGGAAGGTGTATTCGGCATCCGCATGCGGATGGTAACTCTTGAGCTCGGCGATGAGCGTCTGGAACTGGTGCAGTTTCTTGCGCCCCGGGGCAAGCCGTTGCCGTTCGACTCACGAGCGAATGACCGTTGGTTTCAGCACATCGCGATTGTTGTGTCCGATATGGATCGGGCATACGCACGTCTGCGTGAGTATCGTGTCGAGTACGCATCGACTGCGCCGCAAACGCTTCCGCGCTGGAATACAAACGCCAGCGGAATCCGGGCCTTCTATTTCCGCGACCCCGATGGGCATTTTCTCGAGCTCATCCAGTTTCCGCCGGGTAAAGGCAACCCAAAATGGCAACGAGTGCACGGCCGCCTATTCCTCGGAATCGACCACACAGCGATAGTCGTCGCGAATACGAAAACCAGCGTCGCCTTCTACCAGAGACTCGGCTTTCATGTCGCAGGAACAAGCGACAATTACGGAACCGAGCAGGAGCATCTCAATAATGTCTTCGGTGCGCATCTGCACATCACTTCACTGCGCGCACACAGTGGAGCCGGTGTCGAACTACTGGAGTATCTGACGCCACGTGATGGTCGCCCTGTACCTACCGATTTAAGGCCCACGGACCTCGCGTGGTGGCAAATCATATTGCTCACCGACAATGGCGTTCGCCCTAGCGGCTGGGACACCCCCGCGTTGGCCGATTCCGGCGAGTTCGAATGTCACTACGTAGTACTGCCAGGTAATCCGCTCGGGTTCACTCGCGCATTGATTATCTCTGATCCGGATGAACATCACGTGGAGCTGACGCAGCCATGAATAACGGTAAAGGAAGCGTAGTAATAGGTGCAGAGGAGCACCGCCTTCTGGAAGACGGTCGACGCGAGCAGAATTGGAAAAAATGGGGACCCTACCTCGCAGAGCGGCAATGGGGCACAGTGCGAGAAGATTATTCCGCAGACGGCAATTGCTGGGACTACTTCCCACATGATCATGCCCGTAGCCGCGCATACCGATGGGGCGAGGATGGACTGCTCGGCATCACTGATCGCGAAGGGCGCATGTGCTTTGCGCTCACTTTGTGGAACGGACGCGATCCGATTCTAAAGGAGAGGCTGTTTGGCCTAACTGGCCCTGAGGGGAATCACGGCGAAGATGTCAAAGAGGTCTACTATTATCTCGACTCAACGCCGACCCACTCCTACATGAAGGGGTTCTATCGATACCCGCACGCGAAATATCCGTATGCACGCCTCGTTGAAGAGAATCGGAGCCGGGGTAAGGAAGAACCTGAATACGAACTGGTTGACACTGGAGTCTTCGACGAGAGCCGTTTTTTCGACGTATTTGCCGAATACGCAAAAAGCTCTCCCGAGGACATTTTAATCCGGATTACGGTTGCGAACCGCGGTCCTCAACCGGCGCGGATTCATCTGTTGCCGACGCTCTGGTTCCGCAACACTTGGGCATGGGGACGGGAAGGCGAGGGCTATTGGGCAAAGCCGCAGATCAAGCGGTTAGGCACTGGTGAGCTCAGGGCGCATCACCAATCACTCGGAGAGTATCGCCTGGTCTCGGAGGGCAGTGCAGAAATTCTGTTCACTGAAAATGAAACCAACGCGCAGCGCCTCTTTGGTGCGCCGAACCCTTCACCCTACGTGAAGGATGCTTTTCATGACTATCTTATCCACGACCGCAAAAACGCCGTTAACCCGGAAGGATGCGGCACTAAGGCGGCGATGCATTACATACTTGAGGTGCCGGCGCGTGGCGAACGGGAAGTTCGGTTGCGATTGTTCTCTGCGAATTCAGCACCCCGGGAGCCGCTAGGTTCTGACTTCGATCTCGTTTTTTCTAACCGCGGCAAAGAAGCAGACGAGTTCTATGCCCGCCGCATACCCGAGGATCTCGATGAGGACGAGCGCAGTGTGATGCGTCAGGCATATGCGGGTCTGCTCTGGTCAAAGCAGTTTTTCCATTTCTCGGTAAAAGATTGGCTTGAGGGCGATCCGGCCCAGCCAACTCCCCCGGAAAGCCGGTCAACGGGCCGCAATAACGACTGGGTGCACTTGTACAACCGCGACGTAATCTCGATGCCGGATAAATGGGAATATCCCTGGTACGCCGCATGGGATTTAGCGTTTCACATGATTCCCTTCGCCCGCATCGACTCGACTTTCGCCAAGGAACAATTAGTTCTGTTTTTGCGCGAGTGGTACATGCATCCTAATGGCCAGATTCCGGCCTATGAGTTCGGATTTTCCGATGTAAACCCTCCCGTTCATGCCTGGTCGGCATGGCGTGTTTACAAGATGACAGGGCATCGAGGAGAGCGAGATCGCCTGTTTCTGTCGCGCGTCTTTCACAAATTGAATCTAAACTTCACCTGGTGGGTGAATCGTAAGGATGCCCGCGGCAAGAACTTGTTCGGCGGCGGCTTTCTGGGAATGGATAATATCGGTGTGTTCGACCGCTCAAGACCGTTGCCGACCGGAGGCTTTCTTGAACAGGCGGACGGTACGGCCTGGATGGCCTTCTACTGCGGTACCATGCTTTCGATAGCGTTGGAACTTGCGGCCTATGACCGAGCCTACGAGGACCTTGCGTCCAAGTATTTCGAGCATTTTGTAGCTATCGCCGACGCGATGAACCAGCTCGGCGGATCAGGCCTATGGACCGATGATGATGGTTTTTACTACGACCAACTGCACCTGGATGGAAACACCATCCCCCTTCGGGTTAGATCAATGGTCGGGTTGGTGCCACTCCTCGCCTGCGAGATCCTGGAGGAAGAGCACGTCGAACGTCATCCCAGCTTCAGGAAGCGCATGCAGTGGTTCCTGGAGAATCGACGCGACCTCTCCCGCAGCATCTCGTATGCCGAACGCGGCCACGGACATCGACTGCTGGCTCTCCCCTCACGCGAGCGCCTTGAAAGAGTGCTGCGTTACATGCTCGATGAAAATGAATTCCTTTCACCTTACGGCATCCGCTCAATATCAAGAACTCACCAGGAGCGGCCCTATATTTTCAGCGCCGGCGGCAACGAATACCGCGTGGATTATACACCTGGAGAATCGACGACCGGTCTGTTCGGCGGAAACTCTAATTGGCGAGGACCGATTTGGTTTCCGCTAAATTACCTGCTGATCGAGGCGCTGGAACGGTATGATCACTTTTATGGGGATTCACTGAAGGTGGAATGTCCGAGGGGTTCCGGGTGCATGATGCGACTCAGAGAGGTTGCAGTCGAGCTCTCACAACGTCTGACCCGCCTCTTTCTGCCAGGATCGAATGGTCAACGTCCTTATACTGGAGAGAACATGCACCTGAACGAGGATCCGCTCTGGCAATCGTTCGTAAACTTTCACGAATACTTTCATGCGGAGACTGGCCGCGGTCTGGGTGCAAGTCATCAAACGGGATGGACCGCGCTTGTGGTAAGATGTCTGGAGCACGTGGCGCAACAACGTGCCTGGTCACGTCCTGACGGCCGAATTTCGGCTGCTGGACTGGCGTTCGAAGCATCGGGGAGTGCGTGAATGCTTCAGGCCGCCCGTTGATTCTTGAGAGAAGGTACGCAGCAGATGACCTGTCGTGAATTCGTAGAGTCAATATGTGCGCGGCTCAATCATGAGTTGGAGTTCAACCAGTATATTCGATTCGAGCAGCACGCTTCTGTTTGCACCAGATGTGCGACGTACCTGGACGGCTATCGGCAAACGGTCGAGGTAACCAGGAGAGCGTTTAGTTCTCCAGACCTGAGCGACGAAGGCTCTGAATTAACCGAAGACCTGGTCGAACAGATTATCAATTCCAGGCACAGACTCTCTGTGCGCCGGCAGACATCGGAACGTTGACATTCGGGAGTTGTTTACGATTCGCTGCGGATTTGCCTGGCAATTCGAGCCACCGGAGAGAAGCCCCGCAACTGTAACTTTTTGCCCGTTCGGAGCAATTCAGAATATGTGGCTGATATCCACCAGGAGTTTCTGGATGCGAAACCCCTCGAGTCTTACCGCTGTCGTGGTTTTTGCGTTCTTTGTCGCTATGGCTCCGGCGCAGATTGCTTCCGCCGGCAATGCGCCGGTGGCTCCGATCAACACGAAGGACGGTCTGGCCATAAAGGCTTTGACCCGGTCTCCTATTTCGATTCCGGAGAGGCGACGGAGGGCTCAAGCGACTACGCACTTCGGTTAAACGGGGTTACTTATCGATTTTCGAGCGCCGACAATCTTCAACGCTTCAAGAGCAATCCCACCAAGTTCGCCCCGCAGTATGGGGGCTACTGCGCATACGCGATGTCATTAAATCGTATCGCCGACATCGACCCGGCAAGGTGGGCGATTGTCGACGGCAAACTCTATCTGAACAATGGCTTTGTCGCGCAATCACTCTGGTCCCTGAACAAGCGCTCACACATAGAAAGCGCGGACAAGAACTGGACGGTTTTCCCAAAGCAGCCAGTGGCAAAGGGAGGGGAGCGGAAACCACCGTAGGATTGGCGAGGAGACCGCTGATTACGCGGCTAACGCGAGCAGCTGCCGATCCCTTCGACGCCGATCAACAAATTTGTGGGATAGCCTAAGCAGCCGCTGCGTCGGAGGAACTCGCTAGTGGTCCTCGAACGCTATGGCAGAGGCGCGCCCCCTCCTTCCTGCACGCAACAAGGATGCAATTGAAATGACGAACAAGCCGACAGACGACGGCAATTTGACACGCCGTGCATTCATCGTGGAGTCGATGCTGCTGGCGGTCGCAGTTAAGATCCGCGTCGCGTTCGCGGCAGAGGTCACCGAATCGGATAACAGCCCGCAGACACCAATCCGGAGTACAATCGACCAAGTGCGAATTGCAGAATTCAGCGATTCCCGTACTCCGCTCGGGCTCTCCGTAATCGGCAGGATCATGAAGAGCGACGCCGAATGGAAGAGGCAACTGACGTCCGAGCAATACTACGTGACCCGCCAGGGGGGAACTGAGCGGCCTTTTACGAATGAGTATGATGAATTGCGCACTAAGGGGATCTACCGCTGCATTTGCTGTGGAACGGCGCTGTATAGCTCGGAGACCAAATTCGATTCCGGCACTGGATGGCCGAGCTTTTGGAAACCGATCGCGCCCGAGAATGTCGTCACGCGCGCCGACCATTCACTGTTTATGGAACGTACCGAGGTTCTGTGCGCTCGATGCGACGCGCACCTGGGGCACGTTTTCGACGACGGTCCGCCCCCGACCGGACTACGATATTGCATGAACTCGGCAGCATTGAAGTTCATCGCTAGCGCCCCAGAGAACGGAGCGCGAAAAACCCGTTCCGAGACCTGGCTTAAGGGAGGACTGTCATCCCGTCGAGGAGATAAGGCCTGAGGATGGGGAAAGGTCATGGAGCAGGTGGTAGCGGAACTCTTTCCAGCTATACAGTCTCGGACGACGCTAGCCTCGCGTTGCTAAATGCGACCGCGGCCTCGACAGGTACTGGAACACCCCGACCGACATGGCTTTGAGCCACAACAGTCGCCTCATTTACGCGCGCGAAGGTGGAAACGGCACCGTCGGTGGCTTCCGTACGCAAGCTGATGGCAGCCTAAAGTCCCTCACCAGTGCAGCTGGAGTGCCATCGGGCATCTCCGCACGATAGCTGTTCTGCGGAAGTCATCACGTCGCTGCCATGCGAATAAGGTCGAGTTCCACTTTGGCGAGTGTTTTCAGTCCCGTTCACCGCACTAACTTCGGGTAGTTCAAGCAACGAAAGTAAAAAGGAACCGTGCCAGCCGAAATCCAAGTTATAGCGTTTGATTTTTATGGTACCTTGGTTGATTTGACCGCGATCACCCGAGCGTGTGTGGAGATCACACCCAACGCCGACGCATTCGGCGCGACCTGGCGCACCAAACAACTCGAGTACACATTCTGGCTAAGGCTGATGAACCGCTATAGGGATTTCGATCGGGTAACTGAAGCTGCGCTGGATTTTAGGTCACGGGCATCCCGTTCAGCGTGTCAGCAGCCGTGGGGTTCATCTCGATCTTCGGGATTGCTGTGATGGACGGAATCCTGCTCAGCACCTACATCCGTCAACTGTGGGACCAGGGACATCCGTTCGCTGAATCCATCATCATGGGTTCCGACCGCCGCCTGCGCGCAACTATGATGACTGACTTGGTCGATGCGTTGGGGTTCCTGCCAGCGGCGTTGTCCACGCGTATCGGAGCGCAGACCCAACGGCCGCTGGCGGTCGTGGTTATCGGCGGCGCACTTGCGATCGCTTTGCTAACCCGCCTGCTACAGCCAGTCCTGATCTATCTCTGCCATCGACGCCTGCGACTACAGTCCGGCCAGTAACTTTCGTACGAACGGCCGCCTTCCACAAGTTCAAGTACATCAATTAGCAGGGAACGATCTATGACAAAAATTAGCGTGGAAAATGACACTTCTTTGCTGGTAATGGCCTGATATAGGAATGCCGTCGCTAGGGCTGTGAACCACCCTACAACTAATTTCCGATCACCTTCACGATCGCTCTGGGGTTCGGTATTCTCTCCCGTGATTAGCGGAACGGTCATTGTCACGGCTTTGACTCTGGCAGTCGCTGGAAGGCGCACGGCATTGCGATCCCGCGCAGGTCACCCTTGACCAGCGTGACACCCGCGCTCTCTGGCATTTTGCTGCCTGGCTTTCTTTTCGTCGCCGCCAGCCGACCATTAATTCCGCGAATCCGCAGCTCGAAAATCGCAGGCGCATTTCTTGACGGGTGTCAAAATCGCGGCATTTGAGCGTGCGACAATGAGGAACATTCGTTAGAATCTCTTTTCGCGTTCTTTTACAATGCTCTGGGAGTGCCGCCGGCAGCGGGGGTGCTTTACCCGGTATTTGGGCTACTGCTCAGTCCGATTATCGATAGCGTCGCAATGAGTTTAGTTCAGTGTCCGTTATTGCGAATGCTCTTAGGATGAGACGCATTCGTCTTTAGCATCGTCGTCGAAAAAGTTGACGGGTAGATTTCAGCCGGCGTTGACCAGCGTAATGAGGGCATCTATGTGCGCCTCGATCGCATCGATTATCGTCGGCCAGATAACTTTTGGGTATTTGCTCCCCCATGTCGATAAAGCCGACCCGGGGCAGAGGGCAGGGCGCGGTTGATTCCCGGGGCCGCGCGGTTCCGATCGGCGCGAAGGCAGCACTGTTGGGAGTTGCGTTCACGGTCAGGGCACAGATGGCGTGTCGCCCATAGGGGGCTTGCACGTGTGCTTTGTTCGCGTCCGACCGTTAAGCGACGCGCGTTTTCATGCCAGCGCTCAGCGCTGGCAGCGGATTAAGGAGAACCCGGTGCGACGCCCGCAGTGCCACCCGGACTACTGAGCCACCTTTGTTTTTTTGATGAAACAGCTTCGACGCCGCGTTGTGTGCTTCTGGCTGCGCTCAAGTAACGTTCTCGCCAACCTCGCGCCACGTGTCTTACACATCACGCGACATAACCATGCGGGATAGCTTTCTGAACCCATGCTTGAGATAGAACTTCTGGGCATCCTTGTTGTGTTCTTCCACCTGGAGCTCAACTGTGCGGATCCCCGCGGAGCGGCAGTACGCGTAAACGAGAGCGAGTGCATGCCTTCCCAGGCCGCGAGCTCGATAATCTGAGAGGATGAATAGGTCTGTTACGATACCCTCGAAGCCGCCAAACTCCAGATCGTAATTGAACGTCAGCACGATGTATCCTACCGCTTTTGCGCCATCACGCATTATCCAGATGCGGCCAAGCGAGGAGCTTCTCAGTAGTTTTCTGAGCGCCGAATCGATTGTGTTCGACCGGAACCGAATACGGTCAAATCGATAGTATGCGCGAATTAGCTGGAGCAGTTCCGCAGCGTCGGGGATACGGGCCTGACGAAACTCGATGCGATCCGGCGTATCGCCTGGCGTTTTTCGCAGAGCACTCATGTGATTGCTTGCCATGGCACCTTCCATCTCGTGTGATCGGACTGTAGCGCCCAGGGCCTATTGAGCAATCTGCGAATGAGCCGAATCGAGCAATAGCTGAAGATTGTTCGTATCTCCGCGCGTGGCTGCAGTTTCTCCTGCGCGGTCGTAAATCAGCCTGCCTTGCGAATCGATTACAGCGATCGTCGCGATGTAGCCATGATAGTATTGATTTACCAGTGTCTCCTGCTGGGTTGTGACGTTGCGCAGATCTATGATCACGAAGTGAAGCCGGTTGCGAAATTTCGCATATGGCTTCACAAGCGCTCCGCCTCGCGGGCCGTATTCCAACAGTTGGAGGCGCCAAAAAAAATCACGGTCGCTTCCCCAGTGCGCACTGAGCCGTCGGAAAGGTTCTCGGGCCTCGATCGGAAAACGGGGACTTGAGTCATCGTCGAAGGACAGTCCCGGCGACAATTTCGGGTTTGAAGCGGCGGCGGCCGAACCGACATGGGCGAAAGCGAGAACCGCGACGAAAGAGTGACGCTAAATGTTCTTGGGACAGTTATCTTGTATTTCATCGAACGCAATAGGCGTTGGAGCGCGTGACTAATCGTCCGCCGGTTAAATTTGAGCGAGTCGAACCTATTGATAATATTCTTCGATCAGCGGCAGCAGTCTGACCTGATCGGAGCGCGGTGCCGTGCGAATTTTACTCGTCGGAAGTGAAGACATATTCCAGCTTGATTCCATCGGGATCGAGAAAGAAGACAGCATAATAGCCGGGCTCGTATTGCGGATAATCGCGCGGCGGATCGAGAATCGTTGCGTCCATCGCGATCAAGGTCTGGTAGAGATCGTCAACGGCAATGCGTGTGGGAGCCGCGAAAGCGATGTGATGCACGCCCGTAGCGTGACGCCTATAGGCGGTGGCTTCGCTTGCCGGGTAGAGACCGACCGAAAATCGTCCGAAGTTGTCTGGCGCCAGCCAATCGAAGCCCTCGTGCTCTCCCGGCGATGAATAGTCGACGCGTCGATAGCCGAGTTGCGTTAACAACCGGTCGTAAAAGGTGCGCGACCGTGGGAGGTCTGAAACATTCAGATCGAGATGATGGAGCGGTGATTTTGACATCAGTGGAACCTCATAAACTTGGTGACAGGGTCAGCTCGACTTGCCCACGCCCGGCTGCGATCGTAAGCCGCAAGCTGCAATAGCCACGAAGGAATCGACTGCTCGTGCCTCGCTCTAAACTGAGACCTCAAAACAGAACACCGCCCCGACGATTCCTTAGGCTCATTACGATGAAGTGGGATTTTCATGCGCGACCGCCTGCAGTTTGAACCGGAGAGCCGTGCAACTGTCGACTGCTCGTTAGTATCTCCAGCCTCGCGATTGAGATCTTGATGCCGTCGACGCTGGTGGCGCCGCTGCGGCCTTGGACCCGTGAAAATTGCGCGCATGACATTATTTCTCCCTTGGACGTTTACGCTGGTTTTAAGGCGTTGCCTAAGGCGCCAGCGGCCCTTTGATCAGTCCGCTGCGCAGCCATAGGTGCAACATTTGGTTCAATTGCTCAGCGGGGTGGGGTCCAAGCCACTCGGAGACGGCTTCGCATATCTCTTCAAGCGCCGCGCCTCGCATGGCGAGCCCGAGCGCCGAGCGCTCCACTCTCTCCAGGCGCCTGCGGTAGACCTCGTTATTTTGGCGCCAGACGAGGAGTGAGGTTCGCCGGCGCACGGGGCGGCGCTAACGTTCTTCCACGGTTGAGCCGGTCGATCACATTATCGAGGGGCCATTCGCTATCCAAAATGGTGGCCGCCGCACTCGTCTGGAGTCTTAGCAGGGGCCATTTGTGAGGCGGCACAGCGCGCATCTCGTCTGCAGAACAGAGGACATCGTCCGGCGCATGGAATATGTCGATCAACGCGCGCTCGAGGCGCGCCAAATCTCCCAAAAAGGGCCATGACGCTGATAATCGATGGTCTTGCAGGAAGCCGGGAAGAAAACGGCCGACCTGGAAGGTCGAGGTATGGTCTGACGGGTGCAGACGAAGGTATTCGGCAGCGAGTTCTCGAAAGCTGTCGTCGCCCACTACTTTGCGCACCGCCGGGTAATCTTCCTTGAGGCATTCCAGGAGGCGAAGAAAATAAGACCTCTGATAGATGGTCAGGCGCTCTATCGCGCTGAGCCGCTCGTCGCCGCGGATCAAGCCATTGAGCTCGTGTCCAAGCAGTGCGCCCGCGCGCGACTCCTCCGCGGCGACCCCCTCAGGCGCAGCTATCAGCCGTTTGAGCAGGCCTTGCACTTCCTTCAGGCTGGGCTGCATCGCCGCTCCTATGTCTCATGAGCGCGGCCCTTGCGCGGTCGCACGCTTGATCCGCAACCTGGGTCAGCGCACCCAAGTCGGGGATGTTGTCATCCCACTCGATCAGAGTTGCCGTGAGTCCGAAGCGGCGGACGGCATGGTCATCGAGCTGCCACACTTGTTCCTTGATTGGATGGTCGTGTGTATCGAGCAGGTATTTTCCATGATCGCTGTGCCCGGCCAAGTGAAACTGGATGACGCGATCGCACGGCACCGCGTCGATATAGCGCACCGCATCGAAGCCGTGATTGAATGCGTTGACATAGATGTTGTTGATGTCGAGCAGGATTCCGCAGTTCGCCTCCTTGGCCACGGAAGCGAGAAACTCCCATTCGCGAAACGTTGAAATCGAGTATTCCAGGTAACTCGAAACGTTCTCGATCAAAATCGGCCGCCCGAGAATGTCCTGAACCTCGCGGATGCGTTTGATCACGTGGCGTAGGGCTTCGTCCGTGTAAGGCAGGGGCAGAAGCTCGTGCAGATTGTGGCCGCCGACCCCGGTCCAGCATAGATGGTCGGAGATCCAGGCGGGGTTGAAACGTCGCGCGAGCCGGACGAGATCGCGCAGGTACTCGCGGTTTAGCGCATCGGTTGACCCCAGCGACATCGACACGCCATGCAGGACGATTGGGTAGTGCTCGCGAATGCTTTCGAGTACCTCCAGCGGGCGGCCTCCGCCAACCATGAAGTTTTCGGAGATGACCTCAAACCAATCGGCCATCGCAGGATGCTCGATAGCGGTCGCATAGTGCTGACGCCGGAGACCAACACCGAAACCGAGATTTGGAAACCTGTCTTTGAATTCCATAGTGAGAGTTCGTTCAGACTAGGACTGAAGCCTCATTGCATAGGGGCGGGTGAGCAACTTGAAGTGCGCCGAGTCAAGCGCGATTCGTCGCGAAGCTGCAAAAGATCAATGTCGCGTCTTTCAGGGCTCGCGCTGTTCCTCATTCCGATATCGGCTCTCACCACAAAGCGAATGAGGCTATCGAAGCTCGCCTTTCCGGGCCCGGTCATCAGCAGCCAGAAGAGGATCAGGATATAGAGGGGCTCGTCCGAAAGGACGAAGTCATTGAGCCCATGCATCTGTTTGCTGGTGACAGTCGCAATCGCGACCAGCATGTTAAACATCATTGGCAAAGTAGCCACCCGCGTGAGGAGACCGAGGATAAGCAGGCTGCCCCCAATCAATTCCGTGTATGCGGAAAGTACTGCGCTCAGATGTGGGTAAGGGATTCCCCATCCGATAAAACGCTGGGCAAAACCCTGTAGATCATGAATCTTGCCCCAGCCATTGATTACCCAGAAGTAGCCGAAAAAGAGGCGCATCACGAGCGGACCGAGCCATTCGGCGGCTTTTGCCCAGCCTAGAACGAACACAGCCGATCTCTTGAAAATCATCAGATTGAGCGAGTTGCCGATGTTCACATCAAATCATTTGAAGAGCTTCCAAACGTGTGCCGTGTACCAGTGCGCTCCTGGTACACGGCACGAGGCTCTGAAGCGCCTACATCTTTGAAGTCTCCGGATGTCCGCCCTTTTCGGTGCACTCCTGCGCGCTCGAAGCCATCACGAACCCCTGGCCTTTACACGAGTTCTGGCCAGGACCGGGACTGCTAGCCGTTTTGCATGCACTCTGGCCCTTGCAGGAGTTACCGCCGATGCATTTTACTTGGGCCTGTTGCTCACCCGAGCTGGACATTCCCTGCGCGTAGCTAGGGGTCGCCAGAAACGCGACTGCTACGGCCGAGGCCAGCATCGTTACTGCGGATGCCGCTTTTGTTCGATTCATCCTTGATCTCCTGTTCTCCCTGGCGCCGCTAGGCGCGATTTCCTGAAAAGCATGACGCGACCGCGTTAGTCCTGCGCTGCTGCTGCATTCCGTGAGCATGCGAGGATTGAATTCACGCGCGCCACTATTATTTGGTCTATTCGTTTCGGTCCGGCAGAAGTTACCGGAAACGAACTGGTGCGGCAGTCGCAGTTTCGAGACACTGGGGAAGGACAGAATAAATGCTGGTTTTCCTGACCGCCACGGCCTATCCTGTGGGACCTTGAATAGCGCTGGCACAGAAGCTGCCGCGTGGTAACTTTTAGTGGCGGCCAACGAATGTACAAGTCGGACACTGAAGGTGAGCAGCGCAGCAAGTTGCGTTCGCAATTGATGGAACGCAGGCAACGCGGCGATGCCGACGCTTGTCGTGAACTGCTTGACGACATTGGGCCATCGCTGACCCGCTTTCCCCGCCGCCGCATCGCGGATCCCCATGAGCTCGAGGGCGTGTACCAGGAAGTCTTCATGGCGATCTCCGAAGCTCGTACACCTCCGAGCCCCACCGTCCATTTGAGCCATGGCTGTTCGCGATCGCGCGCAATATCGCCGCTGATAGCGCGAGGCGCCGTTGGTCTCGCGCGAAGTGGGAAGAACTTGTCGCAGAGGCGCCCGACCGCGCCGCCGAAGCTTCGAGCCCAACAGCACCGGAACTCACACACCTTCTCGCTCAAATCCCGCCGGAACAGCGTGAAGCCTTCGAGATGCTTAAGCTGGACGGACTGTCATTGGCGGTCGCCGCCGAGCGGACAGGGGTCTCGGTAGGGGCGTTGAAAGTCCGGGCCCATCGCGCCTACCAGGCGTTGAGGGGGCTGGTCGGCAGATAGATATCCGGTGCGCTGCACATGACGCATGAAGAACATCATCGCGCTTTAGTCACCCGGCTTGCCGGCGGTATCATGCCAGTACAACGGCTTTGGCCGGCGAGCGTGCGCCTCGTCCTATGGTTAGCGCTGGAGAGTGCAGTACTAGCGTGGGTCATTGTACACGCGCGCAACGACTTCATGCCCAAGCTCGCACGGCCCGCGTATCTCCTCGAATTCATGTCTTTCGGCACTGCGGCCATACTTTCAGCCTGGTGTGCCTTGAAGTCCGCCTTACCAGGTCGTGTGGTTCGCCCGGTCGAAGCATTTTTGTGCCTTGTGTTGGTGCTCGCTGGGACCACTATCGTGGCCGTTAGCCAACAGCCGAACTTCAACGGTCAGTTGGGGGCGTTTGTCAAACTCGGTATACCTTGCGTGTGCTTGACCGGCCTGTTGGCTGCGCTGCCCTGGCTGGTGTTGTGGTGGACAGTCAAGCGCGGAGCTCCTCTGCAAGGCGCCATATCAGGGCTATGGATCGGCGCCGCCGCTTTTTTTTCCGCCTTCGCAATGATGCGCATCGTGTGCCCGATCGATGATCCGCTGCATCTTATTACCTGGCATCTCCTACCGGCGCTAGTTGCCACTGCGTTGTCGGCTTCGGCTGGAAGGATCTGGCTCGGCTTACGTTTGCGGCTGCTGCCGCGCCATCGTGCCGCTTGATCTTCTCTCGGCCCCGAATATCTGGCCGACGCGCTTAATTGTCCGGTGATGGACACAGCTGCGTTGCGTTTGTCTTAGCGATCCGCGGCCCCAGTTACCGAATCGAAAGTACTGTGCCACTCGCCGGAAGCGCCCATGGTCGCGTGATGTCATCTCTCGACCAATTGCGGGGATACTTTCGAACGCGTGCGCTGTAACTTAGGCGACCCTCACCCGAAATATAAAGCGGGAGACCAAATTTGCGGACGGATTTCCCATTTCCTGCTGGACAAACGGCACCGACGAGTACCAAGACGTTGACGCTGTCGCGCGCCAACTGATGTTAAGCAGCAACGCGCGGCGTTGGTGGCTAAGCTGCAACGTTGTTCCTCATCCTCATCAGCCAGCGGCAAATTCGAAAACAGGGAAGACGACGCGGACTAGTGAACGCCAGCGGCGCGCAGATCACCCCCAAAAAGAGGCAGGTTATGACGCGATCCTACGGTTCTTTCGTCTCCGCTCTTGTGGTTGCCGCGTTACTTGTCGGCCTCACCGGTTACGCGCTCTCTGCTGAGTCCGCTGTCGCGCCGATAAACGCCGCCGATGGCATCGGCCTCAAGGGTTACGACCCGGTCGCATACTTCAGTGAAGGGCAGCCGACGCAGGGCGTCGAACAGTACAGCCTCCGATGGAAGGGCGTAACCTATCGATTCGCTTCCTCAGAGAATCTACAGCGCTTCAAGGCTGACCCGGACAATTACCTTCCGCAATATGGCGGTTATTGCGCGTACGCGATGTCTCTCAACCGCATCGCCGACATCGATCCCTCACGATGGGCGGTCGTGAAGGGGAAGCTTTATTTAAACAATGGCTTCATATCTGAAAAGCTCTGGTCGTTGCACAAGCAAAGAAACATCGAGTCTGCTGACCGCAATTGGCTTCGGTTCCCTAAGCAGGCCTTGAGTAAGTGACGGCGATGAACAACGCTTTGGCGACCAATCTAACTAGATTCGCCTCCTCAGCTTTGGCTGGGAACGTCAGGCTAGACGTTCGCCCGGCCTCAACCGGATCGTGCCGCCTAATCCTGGTCGGCGTACTAGAACATCGCGGCCTGCGATGATGGTCATCCCAGCGCCAGGTTGCGCTTATATTGCAGTGAGGCGGGGAGCCGGAAGCACCCTAAGGCGCGCGTGCCAACTTTCACGGAAAATAGAATCTTTTATTTTTGAGCCCACGCTCGGCTTGCCGCAACCTTCCCGCATCGGGCACGAAGGAAAACCAATCATCTAAGCGACGCTCAGCCTGCGTGCATTCAATTCCCCGGGTAGCCCTCGATTCCGCGTTCAACAATTGACTTGTGATTCAGAATGCAAAATATCGTTAGCTATCAAGTCCTTCCCACATCGGCGCCGAGCCTTATATGCATCGGCCGCGCGCTTCCCGTCAACTATTATGCCCAAGAGATCATATCCTCGGCTCTTTGGAATGAGTGGAGTAGTCACATAGGAACACGCACTCGCTTTGAACGTTTGCATCGTTCGGTCGGCGTGCGGGGTCGCCACCTCGCCCTGCCGATAGACGAATACCGTGATATCGACTCATTTGCGAAGGCTAACGACAAATGGGTTGTGCCGGCCACCGAGCTAGGCGAGGAAGCAGTCTTGTCCGCGTTGTCGCGCGCGAGCCTGTCACCAATGGACATCGATCATATCTTTTTCACTACGCACTGGTATCGCATCGCCGAGTATCGACGCCAAGCTGGTGAATCGGCTGTCCATGAGGGCGGACGTAAAGCGAACGCCCATCTTCGGGTTGGGTTGCGTCGCTGGGGCGGCGGGACTGGCACGCGCGGCGGACTATTTGCGAGGCTTTCCAAGCCATGCTGCGCTGCTCGTGTCTGTCGAGCTTTGCTCGCTCACTCTGCAGCTAAAGGACCAGTCGGTCGCCAATATCATTGCTTCCGGACTCTTTGCCGATGGCGCCGCGGCAGCGATCCTCGTTGGCAGTGAAAGAAGCACCGAGCGAAACTTGCCCAGGATCGTAGCTTCGCAATCGATCTTCTTCCCTGACACTGAGCAAATGATGGGCTGGCGCATCCGCGATACGGGCTTCGAAATCATACTCTCGGCCGGGGTTCCGGATCTTATCCGCGATAACCTGCGTCAGGCCGTCGATTCGTTCCTCAGCAAGTACGGGCTTTCAAGACGCGATATCAAACATTGGATAGCTCACACGGGCGGTCCGAAAGTGCTACAGGCAATTCAGGAAGCGCTAGAAATCTCGCGATGCGCTCTGGCGGGCTCGTGGAAGTCGCTCGCCGCGACGGGGAATCTATCCTCAGCATCTGTGTTATTTGTCGCGGCTGACTTCCTCGAATCCAACGCCGCGAGCCGCGGTGATTATGGCATGTTGCTCTCGATGGGCCGCGGCTTTTGCGGCGAGTTGGTTCTCCTTCGATGGTAGCGGAGGTCGCCGCGCTTATGAACGGCCTGAAGTGCAATCGTGCTGATCCTTCTCGGCGTCGACGCGACGGCTGGAGCGTGCCAACGGCTTACCCGGCGCATCGCAGGTCGGTCGGAGCCAACAGATGAATGCGTGATTGTCGATTCGCATCCCCATGTACACAGCTATGGCGCGCACCCGAATCGTCATATGCACGTTCACGGCGCGGGCGCGCAGCATGCCGCCGCCGCGGGAGTCTGTCATGAGCACGTCTTGGCGGCCGCGCCGACGCGTGTTGCCCTCCGACAGCCTCTATTGCGCGCTTTCGGAGTGGGCTTGGTGCACGAACTCGCCGGCAGCGCCGCCATCGCGTTACTGGTAGTGAGCGCGATTCCGCAGCCCTTCTGGGCGACGCCGTATCTCGTGATCTTTTGTTTCGGCACGATTGTTGGTATGGGTCTGATCACGACCGCGATCGCGACGCTCTTCATGATTGCGGCCGAGCGGATGTCCCGATTCCATCAGGGCCTGGTTGCCGGCTCAGGTCTGCTGAGCTTCGGCTTCGGCCTCTTTCTCGCGTATCAGCTCGGAATCGATGATCGTCTATTGGGCGTGGCGCCGGTGTGGACCCCGTGCTGAGGCCAGTATCATCCATCGCGCGACAGATTGAGCATATACGAGAGCATGAGGAGTTGTGGGGATGATGGCAGGCAATTCGGGAGCGATAATCTATCGGCATGGGGGGCGCGTGCAAATCTCAGGCGACGAACGGTGTCAGGATGGTGGATGGCGGACAGGCGGCACATCACACCAACGTTGAACTTAAGTGCGGGGCGGCGCGAAACCCCACAACTCCTTTATGCTTGTATGTTGTCCAGAAGAAAGCGCGGATCGAAGATAGAAAGTATCGCGTTCCGGAGGAGTCTCGGCCGAACGCCTAGTTAAGCGAGGTCTGTGCGACGGCGCGTGAGCGCGAACGCAGTGCCGACTGTCAGCACGATCGCAACGATCGAATAAACAATTCCGAAGATCATCTCACCTTGCGTTGGCGGCGGCGGATTTCGGATCGTGAATAGCATAAGATTGAAAATTACATATACGGCATAGATCCAGGCAACCGTTACTGCGTAGCGCTTCATGCGCCAGATTCCGATCGCATAGAGTACCAGAACCGCTGCCACCAGCGGTCCCAGGATTGCCGCCTCTGACCCGGTGTGACGCACGCCGAGAACCACGATGCCGGGTTGGATACGGGGAAGGAAAGATGCTGGTGTCGTTGGTCCTTGCCGACCGAAAGGCTTGAGTACGTCCTCGATCGCGACCAGTGCCAGCAGGATCGCCATCGTCGTCAGAAAGCCGCCACGCTTGGTCTGCATTCCTCATCCTCTCAAATTTTTAGGATGAACATTGCATGAGTTCGTGGTCAGCGATGCCCTTTAGCATATCTTCTGGAAGGTATGGCTTGGATAGTTACGCGACTTTGGCCGGGTGGCCAAAAGGCATTTTTGGGCCGCCCCTAGGGCACCATTCTGTCACTTTCAGAATTAAACGGCGTACAGTTTTCATCGGTATTTGGCGTACTCTCCCAGCATAATGCGGCGGGTATTAGTCTGGAGACGCTCATGTGCCCTCATACGATGCATTCCGCCGAGGTGGACACGGACCTATCGCTCGTCGCCCGGTTGTTAGCAGCGCAGTTTCCCCACTGGGCGAATCTTCCTATCGAGCCGGTGCATTCTTCTGGGACGGACAATGCGATCTATCGGCTCGGCGACGACATGGCCGTTCGGCTGCCGCGTATCGAACGGGCCTCCGAGCAGATCGACAAAGAGCATCAATGGGTTCCCAGACTGGCCCCGCACCTGCCCCTTGCTGTTCCTGTCCCGCTGGCGAAGGGGATGCCCGGCGAGGGGTATCCCTGGCATTGGTGCGTCTGTCGATGGCTCGCAGGCGAAAACGCGACTGTCGAGCGGATAAGGAACCTACGCCAAGCGGCGATCGATCTAGCCCATTTCATAGCCGCCCTGCAGCAGATCAGTTCCGTAAGTGGGCCAGCCGCTGGGACGCACAATTTCGGCCGCGGCGCACCACTGGCACTCCGAGATGCCGACACGCGTGCCGCAATCGCACGCGTAGACGGCATGTTCGATACCCGAGGGGTGACCGAGGTATGGGAAACAGCTCTCAATGCCCCGGTGTGGTACGGCCCGCCAGTCTGGATTCATGGAGATCTCCAGTCCGGAAACCTGCTGGTCGACCGGGGCCCGCTCAGCGCGGTCATCGACTTCGGGGGACTCGGCGTGGGGGATCCGGCCTGCGACTTGATGATTGCATGGACGCTCTTCACCGGCGAAAGCCGGCACGTATTCCGCGCGGCGCTGACCGTCGATAATGCGACCTGGGCGCGAGGTCGGGGCTGGCACTGTCCGTCGCTCTGATTGCGCTCCCGTACTACTTGCACAGCAACCCAGTAATCGTCGCCAGCGCCCGGCACGCAATCGATGAAGTCCTCGGCGATCACGAACGCGTCAGAGCGTAAGGTCTTCGGATTCAACCGGGTCAAGGCTCGCTCTGGATTGGGTGCCAGATCCCCCGAAGGAGTGGGCCAAATAGCGTTCAAACTTCTACGCCAAATGATCATGAAGGTGACACATTCCGAGCAGAGATCAGCTCACAAACAGCCTTGATCGCAAAGCCGAAGTTCATATTGAAGACCTAACGCCAGCAATCTGCGCACTGATTCGCGCCAATTCCTTTTTGAGGCGCGGCGTGGCGAAATCGACAAAGGCGCGCGTCTTTGCCGCCGAGAGGCGGCCCTCAGGATACACAATATGGACCGGAACAGGCCGCGGTTCGAACCGTTCCAAGATCAGTTTGAGGCGCCCGCGCTTGAGTTCGCGCTCGATCTGATAAGACAAAACACATGTCACGCCATGGCCTGCCGCCGCCGAAGTGATCGCAGCTTCGGCCTCGGTCACCGTCAGGCGTGACCGCACGCGCACCGGCTTTAGAGAATCGCTTCCGGGATAAGAAGCAAAACTCCATGTATCGGTCGGAGTGGTGCCAGTAAAAACAATGCAGTCGTGGGCAGCCAAGTCCGCTGGCTCCCGCGGCGGCTTGCGCCGCCTGAGATAGGCCGGACTGGCGCAGGCCACCCGGCGGACCTCGCCGGTTTTGACGGCGATGAGGCCTGATTCGGGAAGGTGGCCGATGCGGATGGCTGCGTCGATGCCCTCGTCGATCAGGCTGACCACTCTATCGAGCAGCAACAGACGCGCCTGCACCGAGCCGTAATTATCGAGGTAGGCGTCGACCAGCGGACGCACGTACAGCCGTCCAAAAAACAACGGAGCGGTGACTGTGAGCACCCCGCGCGGCGCGCTCCGTTCTCCGGCCGCCATCAATTCCGCCTCCTGCAGGTCCGCCAGGATGCGGCGACAACTAGCGATGTAACGCTCACCCGCCTCGGTCAGCTTGATGGCCCGGGTGGTGCGGTGAAGCAGCCGGGTTCCAAAGAGGCGCTCCAGCCCGGCGATCGCCCGGGTCACGGCAGCCGGCGAGCGGCCTAAACGGCGTGAGGCGCCGGCCAGGCTGCCTTGGTCGACCGCGCCAACGAAGGCCGTCATCGCGTCGATTCTGTCCATTCCATCCAGCCCCAGATTATTGCGGTGTCCGCAATTGTGATTTGCGACAAACTCTTATTCAACCGCTACGTGAAAGAGCTTACCTTGGAGACATCGGCGGCAGAAAGTGCCGCAAAGGAAGGAAACCCGATGGCTGCGATCAATACGAGTGATTATGTAGTCCGTTACCGCACCGCCAACGTCGACGGCCTCAGGATTTTCTATCGCGAGGCCGGCGACTCGAAAGCTCCGGCACTGCTGCTCCTGCACGGCTTCCCCACCTCGTCGCACATGTTCCGAGACTTGATCCCGCTCCTGAGCGATCGCTATTACATGGTTGCTCCTGATCTGCCGGGGTTCGGGTTCTCCGATGCACCGGATCGGTCGCAATTCACCTACACCTTCGCGCACCTCACGGAGGTGATCGATCGCTTTACTGACGCGATCGGTTTGCAGCGCTACGCGCTGTACATCTTCGATTACGGCGCGCCGGTCGGATTGCGCCTCGCTCTGAAGCATCCTGAGCGCGTGACTGCGATCGTCTCGCAAAACGGTAACGCTTATCGGGAAGGTCTAAACAACGGCTGGAATCCGATCGAGAAGTACTGGAGGGAGCCCACTGAAGCCAATCGCACGGCGCTTCGTGAATTCCTCAAACCCGAGACGACCAAGTTCCAATACGTCCACGGCGTAAGCGAAGAGGCCCTGGTGGCGCCGGAATCCTACACGCTTGACTCGGCGCTGCTCGCAAGACCCGGTAACGACGAGATTCAGCTCGATCTGTTCCTCGACTATGCGAGCAACATCGCGCTCTATCCAAAGTTCCAGGAATATTTCCGTTCTAAGCGGATACCGCTGTTGGCAGTGTGGGGCAAGAACGACCCATTCTTTCTCCCTCCCGGTGCCGAGGCATTCAAGCGCGACAACCCTGACGCCGAAGTGCATCTTTACGATACCGGCCACTTCGCGCTCGAAACTCACGTTCACCGGATCGCCGCGGTCATTCGCGACTTTCTCGGGCGCCATCTCTCGGTGTGACCGCGAGTAAGGAAACCCCGCCATGTCGGCAAGCGAATGCAACAACAGTGTGTCCGTCTCCGGCTCGATTATTTCTGTCCAGGTTGGCCGTGCAGAGCCGCTCGGTCCCCGGAAAGTGCCGAGCGCCTTCGTCAAACGACCGATCGCTGGTCGAGTGATGGTCAAACCACTTGGGCTGGTCGGCGACCAGCAGGCAGACCTGCGAGTTCACGGCGGTCCCGACAAAGCAGTCTACTGTTATCCGATCGAGCACTACGCCAAGTGGTTAGCGGAGCGCCCATCGGCCGAGTCGCTACTCGTACCGGGCGGCTTTGGCGAAAACCTGACGACCCGTGGTTTAGACGAAGATCAGATATGCCTCGGCGACGTGCTGCGCATTGGCGGCGTCACGGCACAGGTAACCCAGCCGCGCCGGCCGTGCTTCAAACTAGGGCTCCGTTTCGCAAACAAGCAGATGCTCCGGGCTATGCTGCGTTCGGGGTGGAGTGGTTGGTATCTACGCGTGCTCGAGCCCGGGCTGGTCGAGGCTGGAGCATCGATTACGACCATAGATCGTCTCAACCCATCCTGGCCAATCGCGCGGTTAAACCGTCTCATCGATCGGCGCGGCCAGCTGGACGAAATCGCCGAACTCGCCAGTCTTCAGGGCATCGCGAAGGATTTACGTATTACCGCGCGCGGCGCCGGCAGAGGCTTGATCTGAAGCGGTCGAGGGTAGCGGAGGTCGCCGCGCTTATGAACGGCCTGAAGTGCGTGATGATAACGTCGTCTTGATCGGCCAATGAGTTCAGCTCAGCAGCAGCCCATAATCGAAGCAGTCAATGTCTCCAAGAGCTATCGCCGACGTGTCGCGCTATCTGAAGTGAGCCTCACGGTCCGTCCGGGCGAAGTTGTTGGCCTGCTGGGAACCCAACGGCGCCGGTAAGACCACCACGCTCTCCATTCTGTCCGCACACATGCGCCCGGATTCGGGTTCGGTTCTAATCAGCGCGAGCCGCTGCGTTCGTCCCGCGTGCGAAGAATGCTCGGTCTAGTCCCACAATCGCTGGCATTGTATTCCACCCTCAGCGCCACACAAAATGTTACTCACTTCGCCCGAATGCATGGATTGTCTAGTTCTGCTGCCGCAGCTGCCTGTGCACGAATGCTCGAGGACGTCGGTCTCGCCAGCCGCGCACGCGAACCAGTGTCATCGTATTCTGCCGGGATGAAGCGCTGGCTCAATCTGGCCTGTGGCATGGTTCACAGGCCCGCCATCCTGCTGCTCGATAAGCCGACGGCGGGCGTCGATCTTCAATCGCGCGAACAGTTATCGACCCCGATAGAAGGAGCTCGCAGGAATGAAAGCAAGAACGAAGGGCGCAATCCTGGCAACTGCCGTAGGCCTGATGTTCATCGCCCACGTGGCCACGGCTCAAGATAACAACTCCGCAAGAGCGTGGCAGTCCTAGCGCTTACACGGTCAAGGTCAAATGCATGGGTGCCAATAGCTGCAAAGGCCAGAGCTCTTGCAAGAGCGCACAGCATGACTGCAAGGGACAGAACGCCTGCAAAGGCGACCGAATGCTGCAACAGGACAATTCCTCTCCGGAAGCGATCGATTGGCGGGCCGGCGGCATTGCGGTCAGTGCGGAGACGCAGTGGCAATGGGGCGACGCGGAAAACGCGATGAACTATTGGTCGCAGCGAATCGCTACGCGACTCTCCGAACTGCAGCGTTGCAGCGCCGCGTCGGCCGCGCAATAGGCGGTCACGGCTAGCGGGAGCGGAAAGCGACTTTGGCGATGTGCAGTCGTTCGGGACCATCTGTCTGGATCCTGGCAGTTGTGGCTGCTGGGGTGCTCCCGAACGCCCCAGCCATCGCCAACGACAACGCAATTGCTTCTTACGAACCAGCGGAAGAACGCGCGGCAGGTGATCCGCATCTCCACTCGCTGGACGAATACGTACATGGCGGCGTGATAGAAGTCGCGCCCCTGGGTCTGCAGCTTCGCGAGGATCAGCGCGAGTTGAAATCGGGAGTCGCAGCGAAAGGCCTTCTAATCGTTGCTGTAGCGAAAGGAAGTCCCGCCGCAAACGCAGGGCTAGAGGCTCTTCAGGAAGCGCCGAAGCAGGTGCTAAGAGGACTTGCCGTCGCGGGCTCAATGGCCTTCCCGCCAGCGATAATCTTGTTGCCTGCCTTCGAGTCGCTACCTATCGGCCGGGACGGAGATCTCATCATCGCTGTTGACGGCTCGCGAGTTACCAACGTTGTTGATTTTGAAGACGATATCCGCGATGCGCAGCAGGGAGAAATCCTTTACTTGACCGTCGTCCGCGCTGGGGCACGCCTGCAACTGCAAGTTTTTATCCCTCCAGTTGGGCACTCGAGGGACGGTCAATAATGGAAGTGGAACCTCCGATAACCATACCAAAGGGCGATAACGGCGATAACGGGCAATGGGCCCGTGTTTTTGCGCATTCATGGTTCGCCGCGATAATCGCGATGATCACACTAAAAGCCTCAGGGCTATTTGCTCCGCTAAGGCCCTGCCAGCTTTTGGGCCAAGTCGTCAACGAGTGGTCTCAGGTAGACAACCATCTTCAGGGGATCAGCCAAGGTTCCGCAAACGTCGACTTCGATGCGGATGACCACGCGTTCACCTGCTCGACTTTGAATTGTCACCAAAGCGACATTTGCCCAACGTTCTCCGATTCCGCGGGGCAGCCCTCTTAGGCCGGCATCAGTTGTAAGCGGCCTTCCAATCAACAGGCGTTAGAACGAAGGCCATGCAGTGATTCCACCGGCGACGGGATAAAATCATTCGGCAGCCGCATGCCTGATGCGCGGCCGGAATCGGAGCCAGATGGAACCTGCCATAGTCAAGAGCCCGATCACCACGAGTGCAGGCGACAGATGCCAGGTGAGCAGATGCAATGGCTCGTCGATCGGGCAGGCGATGCGCATCACTGCAAACGAGAAAAACAGCGAACCGGCGCCAACGAAGAGCCCTGACAACCAACCGCTCATGGAGGCCCCACGCTTCACCAGCCACCAGAGCGCCAGCCACGGCAGCGTGCCGAACATCACGGTTTCTCCGGCGCACCGCAGACCTATGCGCACGAAATCGCTTAGCGGATTACTCGTATCCATTGGCTGGGCGATCGCCACTACGATTGTCCCTGCGAGTACAAGCGTGGTCGCGATCGTGGCTTCGCTTGCTGATAGCTTTCGTCCTGGAATCGCGGACTTCAATGCCGATGCTGCCGAGATAATTGCCGCGGTTGCGAAGAAGACGATCTCGATAACGTAAACGGGATGGCTCAGCTTCGCCATGAAATGGTTCGTGGTATGATTCATGACCCACGCCAGGATACCTACCTCTATCACTGCCCACAGCGCCAGCCGCGCACCTACCGGCCACAGCCGACGGCTCGGCGTGATTTCGCTCGAAAGTCGCCTGACCAGAGCGCGATGGTGCTCTCCGTGACTTATGTGCGGCGCTCCACTCATCTATCCGCCAACTACCTTTTTCAAGGACTTGTATGCACGGTGGGCTCTAACCTTCAGCGCCCCGACCGAAATGCCCGCCCGAGCAGCGGCTACCTCCACTGACAAGCCGTCGAGCTTGAGCATCGAGAAGGCTTCACGCTGGTCCGGTGGAAGTTCGGCAAGAACCGCACGAAGTTCGGGAGCCACTGCGGTCGATGCGTCCGCCAATTGCTCAGGCGGTTCTGCGACCAGTTCTTCCCAGTGGGATCGAGTCCAACGGCGGCGGGAATAATCAACCGCGATATTGCGTGCAATCGCGAAAAGCCAGGGCTCGAACGGACGTCCTGGTTCGTAGGTGTGGCGTGCTTCGAAAATTGCCATGAACACTTCCTGATAAACGTCCTCGACCTCGTGAGGATCCGCTACGTGTCTTCTCAGAAAGTAAGTCAGCGAAGGACCGATATTATCAAGCAGCTTCCGGCATGCGTCGGCATCGCCCTGCTGCAACCGCTCCATCAGCTGTGCACGAAGGCGGCTGTGTTCCAGACGCTTTGAGTCATCCAATGTCTTCATTCGCTGAGAGCAGCCCAGAGTTACTGTAAAACCCTACTCCGTCGACAGCGGTCGGCACAGTTACCCGGCAGGCCTGGGTCGCTTGTAGTGGGGGACGGCCCGCTCTGGTCACACAGAGGTTCGTCGCTCCAAGCGCCGTAACTTTTGATACCCCTGCGCGAAGGCTAAGACAATGGGTGATTTTGTGTCACCTGTCACAACAATGAGCGTTCTGCAACGACCAGAAGTTGCGGTGCTGATTATGCATTTCAACAAGGAGTCGGTCAACTATCTAAGCCTTTCAAAAAGGCAATCTGGCCGCAGCCAGCCGAAAACGGTGTTCGTCATGTTGCTCTGCGTGTTCGCCTTAGTCGCACAACTGACGACAGTCCGTGTTCGTTGCGCACGAGCCGCATCCGACCTCCAGCTAGCCCCGAACCTGTCGTTCAATGACGACTCAAGCCCGAACTTCCCGATACGAGGGCATAACTTGTCCGACGGCCTGGGGCGTAGGGGCGAAGCGACTCTCATTTTTTTCGGCAGATCCAACTGCTGGAACACCGCGCGCGAGGCAGAGCGTCTCGTAAAGTTATACCCACAGTTCCGGAATCGCCTTCACTTTGTAATCGTCGACCTTCGCAACGTGGCACCTGCCCAGCAACCGCTGGTCTCCCATTATTATCACGGCTACATTCCCACGGTCACCGCGATTAGTAGCGATGGTAACGTGATTTACAATCGAGCGGGAGAGACCGCGACTATTCGCGGAGACACGAGCAATCTTCAGCGATTGCTCGATTCACTTTACTAGCGCTGGTGCCCGAGTTTCTTAGCAGACCAACAGCTGCGCCGCGGGTCACAATCTCCAGATAGTCCAGGCGTAGCAATGAATACCAAGTCCTGTTCCCTCGCCACTGCAGTGGCGCTCTTATTTATCGGCGGCGGGTTCATTGCCCACGCTGACAATAACCTCGGACTTGCGCAGGTGCGGTGTTTTGGAATCAACAGTTGCAAGGGGCAGAGTTTTTGTGCATCGGCGAAGAACGCGTGCGCTGGCCAAAACACCTGCAAGGGTCAAGGATGGCTCAGGGTCAGCCGCGAAGAATGTTCTGCGAAACGCGGCCGCGTGCTACCCGACGAAGATGATTAGACTCGGCTAAAGGGTGGCGGACGACAATTCGCATCCGTCTGGATACCGCGTCTGCCGGATTGCCGATGTGCGCAAGTTCTCTGGCAATCTCCTGAGGCGTAGCTGGTTCCCGCTCAACTTGATGTTCAGAAAGGCTCTAAACGGTTGTCACTCCAACTCGTCCGCCGCCTGATGGTGCGCCGACTCAAGCAACACTCGCCCGCACAAATTTATCCGCCTTTGTAACCTAACCGGGTCAGGGCGGGAATACAATTATAGGGTGGCGGGTATATCTATTGTCCACCCCACAGATGTTACGAGAGGAGCTCAAATGAATACTCTGAAGACTATCGCCGCAGCCTTGATTTCCATCTTGCTTGTCAGAACTGCATCGGTCCCGGCATCGCCGGCCTCCGCTAGCAGCCAAACAACAGCAGCTGCGGAAAATGCCTTACCTGCTTCCTCCAATTACCTGGCCCCAGCTGCGCTGGTCGATCAGTTGGCGCGAATAGCGCCTGCTGCAAGCACCAAGCCATCAAATAACTGCCGGCCAGGGCATATCTATTCAGAGCACGATATGGTCGGTGATCCGGACTCGTGCATCATGCAAGGCGTGACAGCGGGAGGACCGTTTACGCCCACGAGCAGCGTCGGCGCAGCTCGTTAGATGGAAGCCCGACGGCTTGATGCGGCGACAACCGGTCCGACGCGATCGGCTGCTGAGAGCCGAGAGGTTCGGAACCCCTGCACAGGCCTTCGGTTGAAGGTGAGGTCGAAGCCAATCACGCTGACGGGGCCGCGGTATCACAGTATGACAAATGCTGGAGCAGAACAGCCCCAGGGAGATGAACGATGAATGCGAGTCTCGCTGGCGATGGTGACGAAGAGATCCGGATCAAACGCGATTCGCTTGCGCATTCATGGGTCATGGCGGTCGGTGGCCATTGGGTGCCGTTACCATGGAAGGACACAGCAGATGCGGTAAGAGTCGTGCTGTGGATTAAGGAGCGCATGGGTCGCGCCGTAGCGGTGCATGTCGAACTGTAGTCTGACCCGCCTGGAGCGAACGCCAGAGCGTCCGTTCGCTCCACGCTGCTACCGGGCTCGCTAGAGGAGAGCTCAAATGCCGAACCCATTGACCCAGGTCGTTACTGGATTTGACGAGTCGAGCTTCCCGGCAGGTTATCCTGAAGCGTCCGGCTCAGGCGTGCTTCTGCCAGATCTGCTTACAAGCGCCCAATACTATTCCTCTCCTGCTCCAAGTCCCTATCACCGCTTGCTACTCGCAGTGCTGGAAGAGGCAATTCATTGTTTTCAGAGAAACTTCGGCGCGACAAGAGGCCGGCGACAGGTGCTGTTCCGGGAGGCTAAAGAATGGCTCTTCGATCCGAACGGCACTGCGTTTATGTCGTGCCGCATGGTTTGCGAAAGCCTCGGCATCGAGCCAGCTATATTGAGGCGATACCTTCATGAATGGCACGTCAGAATGATGCATGGTCTTGCAGTGCCACGTTTACCGCGGCGCGCGCAATGTCGCTAGCATGGAGCCGCACCAGAGTATCTGATCCGAGAACGAACTCTGATGCGCCTGAGAATGTAGCAAGTAGTGGGATGAGAGCTTGTCGAAAGCCGGCCGCCGACATTCGGAATCACATTGAGTTTCAAAAAGCCGCGTGCGCTCTCTCTATGCGCGCTTTGATCGCTCGCTAGCACAGTTCGACTTCGAGATTGCTACCGCCGAAATCGCTGTATAAGAGCTGGCCGCTATCGCCTAACTCCGCGACATGAATCATCCGTGTCGCTCACGTAGTGAAGCGATTATTTTGGCCGCCTCGTAACCTTTGGGCTTCTGGATGCGAATTCGCTCCTGAAAAGCGCTCGGCTGGATCAGGACCACGACGGCGTGATCTCCTTCGAGGAGGCAAACGTCGGTGGCACCTCGGATGGGCTGCCGAACACGAGGCTCTATCTGCCGGCGACGGCGTTCGACCGTTTCGCAGTAACCAGAGAGATCAACGATGGCATGCTGGCGCCGCGGTTCGCTCCCAGCCAACGCGCCTTTGCTCTGAGCGGCAACATTGTATCGGTGAGCCCGCCTGCGACTGCCTCCATTCCGCCGGGCGATGGCGACAACGACGCCGACGACCGCGGCAATTAGCCGGCCGCGCACGAAGGGCCGGTCTTGCAAAACACGTGTGCATCAATTGCGGAAGCCCACGATGCCCTATCCACTCTGCAAGTCCGGCCTGTCCTATAGCTGAGCCGACTGAATCACTCTAACTAGAAGAGGAAAACGCAGTTGAACTCAGGCAATATCGTGTCTCATGAGGCATGCCGGCGCGCTCAAAACGTGCCTCGTGCGTCAACGATCCGAATGCTGCCCTTCGCCAGTTCAACCAGTTAGGCGCTCGCCCCTCTTCGTGAGCTCGTCATCGTCCAAGTCGTGAATCGACTGCGGGACGAAGCCTAAGCGCAAGCTGGGTGAGGCCCTTCCTACCCTGTAACTTTTGATGAGCGAATCAGAATAGCTAGAAAGACGTTGGCTTCGCTGGGGCACTCGGATCTAGTGGCAGCCCCGAACTACGCCCAGGGAATGCCGACCTCGACGGAACCAATAGGCTCAAAGTACGGTGCAGCGGCTCCTGGTGACTCGGAAGACCTTAATTGGCCCTGGAGGTCAAAATGCATCCTGGTGAGTCATACCTGAGGTTGTTTCACATCATCGGTAGTGGGAGCGGCGGTGTACCTCGAGACGGCCCGGACGCCGCAAGAAAAAGTGAGCGGCCTATCTTCCAAAGCGGGCACGAATCGAGATTGGTAATCCCCGCGTTATTGACCGGAACGAGTGCGGCCTAAGCCGGATTCGGAGGCGACCCTTTTCGCCGAGTTGTCAAATCCAATTCATTAGCAGCGCCGTATATATAGGACGGTAATTTTGATTCGCCGCGGTGGTCGACATGCTACTCCGAGGTCGCGGTCTGCACTCCAGCCATGAGATGGGGGCTGAATCGAAAGCTCGGAGGCTACGCTCAACGCAAGCTGACCACGCGCCGAGTCGAGATCATCACACGCGCACGAGTTAGCGCGTTTGTTGATGGGATCGTTAAACTTACTAACGGCGACAAAATCGTGACTGACACCCTTATCTGGACGGCCGTCGCGGCGCGGAATCAGCTAATAGCACAGCTCCCCTGCCCAAGAGCAATGGGCGGAGTCATAGTCGACGATTATCTTGCGATCAAAGGATGGCCCGGGGTCTGGGCCATGGGCGATTGTGCGCATGTCATCGCACGCACTGGTGGACCGTATCCTCCAACCGCACAGCACGCGTTGCGCGATGGACAAAGCCGTTGCGCACAATGTGATCGCCGCTTTATACGGCGAGCGAAAGAGATCATTCCGTTACCGCACCTTGGGACAGCTAGCAGCGATCGGTCGTCGGACCGGCGTTGCTTCGTGCGCTGTAACTTTTGCTACCCCCGCACGAATGGTAAGACAACGGGTTCGACCCAGGTCGACAGAAGACCAAAATTGGCATTCTGCGAATGCCCAGAAATTGGATTCTCTATGAATTGTCTCGAAAAAGCGTCGGTGAACTATCTAAGGTGCAGCCAAGCGAAAATGGGTTTCGTCACGTTGGCCTGGGCGATCGCGTTGCTAGCCCACCTGACGTTAGTTCCGTCCGCAAGAGCCGCATCTCACTTGGCGCTAGCCCCAAACCTGTCGTTCGACGACGACTCAAGCCCACGCTTCCCCATACGAGGGCGCAACTTATCCGACGGCCAGGGACCTTCGGGCGAAGCGACCATCATCTTTTTCGGGACATCCAACTGCTGGAACACCGCTCGCGAGGCGGAGCGTCTGGTAAAGTTATACCCGCAATTCCACAATCGGGTTCATTTTGTAATCGTAGACCTCCGCAACATGTCACCCGCCCAGCAGCCGCTCGTTTCAGACTACTATCACGGTTACATTCCCACGATCACCGCGCTCAGTAGTGGTGGCAACGTGATTTACAACCGAGCAGGAGAGACCGCCACGATTCGCGGCGACACTAGCAATCTCCAGCGATTGCTCGATTCACTTCACTAACTAGTTGCAGCGCCGAGTTTATCCGGCAGCACACCCCAACCCCCGCACGGATCCGAGGAGACCTAGCAAATGAATGCCAAGTCCGTTCAATCGTCACTGCAGTCGCGCTGTTATTCATGAGCGCCGGGTTTATCGCCCACGCGAACAACAAAGTCAGGACTGCGCAGGTGCGATGTTTTGGAATCAATAGTCGTAGGGCAAAGTTTTTGTGCAACCGTGAAGAACGCGTGCGCTGGCCGACACGCTTGCAAGGGTCAAGGATGGCTCAGGGTCTCTCGCGAAGAATGGTCTGCGAAGGGAGGTCGTGTTCTACCTGACAAAGATGATCAAAGCGGTTGAAGTGCTGGCGGCCGGACGATTTGAGCCGTTCTCCATACCGCGGTAAGGTCTTTGGCCCACGCGGAGCGCAGAGTTGCTCGGCATGAAGCCGACGGCGCTGGCGTCGTGCGTCTCGGCGCCGGGTATCAATCGCAAGACACTCAACTGACGATTCTTACTCCCCGGCTGCGTCGATGGCCACATGTGCTCTGCCAGAAAGCTTTATGACGTCGCCGAAGGTGAAAGCCGCGTAAGTGACTAATGAGCCACTATTCAATTTTAAAAGCAGAGTGGACATTTCCGCGTTTCTTAGAAACTGAAGTAAAAGATTATAGATACTAGCCAGATTGATGTTTCGGGTCGCCCCGGAGGATTACTCCTCTGAGGCTCCATGGAATTGCGAGTTAGTTAGGAGGGAGTATGACTGTGAAGCGACCAAGCGTTCTGATAACCGATAGTCATTGGCAACGCGGTATCTGGCTGCGTGTGAGCTGTTTGACAGTAATTTTGGCAATCGGCTCTCTCGTTTTCTCATTTGCTTCAAGCCGGGCTGCAGACCATCGCGATGCGCCGACCGTCGACGGGATTCCCGAGGGTGATATCACCGATCTCTTCGCCTTCCTCGATCCCAAAAACAGCGACAACGTCGTCCTAATAATGAACGTAAACCCGTTTTCGGTGCCGGCGGAGCTGCCCGGTTATGCGTTCAGCAACGATTTGCTCTATCAGTTCAAGATAGATAACAGCGGCGACGCGCTTGAAGATCTCGTCATCCAGGTCACTTTCACGACCAACAGTGCTGGTCAAAAGATAGTGAACGTTTTTGGTCCGGCGCGGCCGATTATCCAGGGTGCCAAAGCGCTTCGTCCGCAAGGACCTCCTAACGTTTCCGGGCTGGTCGGCAAGGTGCTTACCGGCAACAACGGTTTGACGGTATTCGCAGGCACCCGTGACGATCCGTTCGTGACCGACGTCGGGCAGTTATTTCGGATCCTTACTGCGACCCAGGACACCTTTCGCGACTACCCGAATGCTCCGCTCCTTGGCCATCTCCGAGGGAGACCGTTACTGGCGACGCCCGTGGGGGGAAACAGCGGCGTAGATGGCTTCGGCGGCTTCAATGTCTCTTCGATCCAGGTGGAAGTTCCGGCCTCGATGATCAAGGGAGCTGGCTCGGAGGTCAACCTCTGGGCGACGGTCAGTCGCCCAATTGCGCAGGTCGCCGCTCAAGGGGCCACGCAAAACGCACCGCTTTTCCAGCAGTTTGAGCGGATGGGTCAGCAACTGATCGCCACTATTTTTGTTCCCAGCTCGATGAGAGATGCATTTAACTTTGCCACGCCCGATCAGGACGTGGCAATGTTCTCGTCGTTGATTCCCAATGCGCTGACTTCCACCGATCCGAGCGGTAACACTCCCGCCGGCCGTGCCACCGTTCTTCAGACTCTCAAGTTGGACGGCTCGGTGGTCGCAACGCCGAACGGAGTCGGCGAAATCGAGGGCGCTCCGCTGCTATTGGGCAGCAACTTCCAGAACAGCGATCCCGATTTGATTCGCAAGGCGGTGCTCCCTGATGTCATCAGGCTCGACCTGGCGGCGATACCCCCTAATGATATTCCGCCCAAGGGCATCGGGATCATTGGTCCGAGCGGCATGCTCGGCTTGCAGAACGGCCGGCGTCCGGGCGATGCCGTTACCGATATCCTGCTTCAGTTGTCGCGACAGCTCGCTGATGTGACCTTCCCCAAGGGTTCCGGGCTTCCCGGCGCTTCAGGCGATGGATCGGTTCGGAAGGGTTCGCTAGACTGCAGCGCGCTGCCCTGCCCGGACCGGCGCGTGCTCGCCGTTCTTGACGGCACTGACTTCATCAGGCCAGACGCCGACATAGTCGCCCTGTCACTGGGTGATAGTGGTAACGATCTGCCGCTGAGCGCCACCTTCCCGTTCCTCGCTCAAGAGCATCCTCTCCCGGGAGAGCTGGGGACAGTCGACTTCCCGCCACAATATCATAACCCTTAATGGAACAGGGGAGTCATGACTGAGATTAGGTCTCCGCGCCGGACAGTTTCAGGGATGACGGCCGTTCTGGCGGCCGTCCTGCTCCTGCATTTTTACGCGCCTGCAACTTTGAAAGCGGTATTGACCCTCAATATCGAAGCTAAGCGGACAACCACCACTTTACCCATTCGTCCCCTTCGGCTCCGCTCAGGGCCGCGGCCGGCTTCGCACGGCCTTGGCGCACACCACTCCTTAGGGCAACCTCTCCTCTTCCCTGGTCGGGGGGAGGGATTCCCCGTCGAGACGAATTTCGCCGTTACAGGCCATTACTCAACAAGGGCGTCGCTCAAATTGAGTGGAGGTGCGCCAGCCTTCCCCGCGAACCCTGCGACGATCCTTACTGTTAATTCGGTCACTGCCCCCCATCAGACCAAGATCGAGACCTACTCGGCTCTACCACCCAGTATTCGCTACAATCCGACTGACGGCGTGATTGAGTTCTTTCAGTGGCGTGTCGGGCTCGATCCTACCAGTTACTTCGATTACGACCGGCTCGGAGCGGCCTATATGCAGAAGGCGCGTGAGACCGGCGATATCACATACTACCAACTCGCCGAGCAAGCGCTTAGGAAATCGCTGGCACTTGAGTCAACCCATCCAGAGGCTGCTTCTGCCCTTGCTCATATCGCCAATGTCTATTTTGCTGAACACCGCTTCCTGGATTCCCTCACGTTGGTGCGCAAGGCGCTGAGCTTTAAGATCGGTGACGTTTCTGAATTCGGGACCATTGGTGACTGCCTGCTGAATCTCGGCGATTACGATGGAGCACGCGCAGCCTATTCGAACCTCACACCATCGCTTTCCAGGCCGTACATGGGTCCGGCTCTCATATATCTACGCGAGAGCCGGCTCGGGGCACTCGATTTTGCCGAGGGGCGATCCCACGAATCGATTGCCCGAATAGAACGTGCGGTCACGGCAGCACGTTCGGCCGACATGCATGCGGAGAACATTGCGTGGACTGAATATATGCTCGGCTTCGAGTATTTCCGTCTCGGTCAAGTGGCCGACGCAGAAAAATCTTACGACGCTTCGCTCGCCGTTTACCCGGACTATCATCGCGCGGTTGCTGGACTCGCTGAGCTGCGAGCTTCGCAAGGACGCTTCGACGAGTCGATACAACTTTACCAACAGGCGATTAGTGTTATTCCCATGCCCACCTACATTGCCGAGCTGGGCGACGTTTACGCAAAGGTTGGGCGTCCGGCAGAGGCGAAGAAGCAGTACCGGCTGGTCGAGTACATCGCGCGGATCAGTGCACTAAGCCAGTCAGTCTTCAATCGGGAACTTGCGCTCTTTTACGCCGATCATAACCTTAAACTGAATGAGGCGCTAAGGCTCGCTCGCAACGAGCTAGCGGTCCGCAACGACACCTACACTTGGGACACGCTTGCCTTTGCCCTTTACAAGAACGGCCAGGATCAGCAGGCTGCAGCGGCCGCTGCTAAGGCGCTCCGCCTTGGTACACAAGATCCATTGCTGTTCTTTCACGCAGGGATGATTGCTCATGCCCGAGGAGAGGACCGAAGCGCGCGTCGATACCTGCAACGAGCACTTGTCCTCAACGCTCATTTTCATATTTTTTACGCCGACCAGGCTCGTCGCACGCTTGATTCGATCGGTCAGCAACCGGCGCAAATCATGCGCCGGGATCGAGTTCGCGAGGCGGTTGATGGGCGTCACTAGTCTAGCGGCTTGTAACATTGAAGTCGGTATCTCGCTTGAAATCCCTCCTCCTGACCCGAGGGAGGTTAGGTGGGAGTTGTCTGGTTTAGTTTTAGCGCGGACGCCAATATCGTTTTCAAGGTTACACACGTTTAGACGCTGCCCCATCGCATTTTGGCTCGCTATTTCCATTCTTGTCCTATTCCCAGGCGTCGCCTCGGCGCATCCGATGGGTAACTTCAGCATCAATCATTACAGCAGAATCGTACCAGGAGAACGCGCCATCGAACTCGAATACATCATCGATATGGCTGAGATTCCGACATTTCAAGAAATACAGGGAGGCGGGCTCGTTGCGAAAATCGGCGACCCCGGGGTTGCTCCTTATATCGTGCGGCAGTCCGAAAGCCTCAAGCGTGGACTCACACTTGAGATCGACGGCAGTCGGCTCAGACTCGATACCGTCTCGCGCCAGGCGATTCTTCCGCCCGGCGCCGGCGGGCTGCCGACGATGAAGATGGCGTTTGTCTATCGCGCGGCGTTGCAACCCCCAACCGCAGCGTCGCTTTGCTCACTGCATTACGTTGACGGCAATTTCCCCGGTCGAGCCGGATGGAAAGAAATAATCGCGATCGGCGGCCCCAGAGTTGTGCTCGCTGCCAGTTCGGTTCCGTCGCGCGATCGCAGCCTGGAACTGACCAATTACCCGACGGATATGCTCCACAGTCCGCCACAGACACTTGAAGCTTCGGTGATATTCAAAGCCGCGCCGCCCGGTTCTGAGGACCGAGGCGGATCAGTTACGGCCGCCGGTTGGCTCGGCCCTATGGGCATGAGACTTAAGGCGAACCGGCAAGGCACACCGCGCAGCGCATTTACCGATCTTATTAAGTCGGACCGCATGGATTTGGGATTTCTGCTGACGGCGGCCTTTATCGCCGCCGTGCTTGGCGGCTTTCATGCCCTCGAACCCGGCCACGGCAAGACGCTGGTGGCTGCATACCTGGTCGGCTCGCGAGGCACCGCGCGCCAGGCCGTGGTGTTGGGTGCGACGGTGACCGCGTCTCACACGATGTCGGTTTATGCGCTCGGCATTGTTACTCTTTACGCTTCACGATGGGTCGTTCCGGAGCAGCTTTACCCGTGGCTCGGAACCGCATCGGGGCTGATAGTGGCTGGGCTTGGATGCACACTGTTCGTCCGCCGATGCCGCAGCGCCGATGCGGCTCACACAGTCGTGCATGAACACACTGCGGTTCACGAGCATCATCATGAGTCACACCGTCACCACGCCAGCGATACGCCCCGCGCGCCGCTCTCGTTTAAGAGCTTGTTCGCGCTGGGCGTTACGGGCGGGATCGTCCCGTGTCCTGCGGCACTGGTTGTATTGCTTTCCGCACTGGCGATCCACCGGCTGGCCTTCGGCTTGTTTCTGATCGTCGCATTCAGCGTCGGCCTCGCCGCGCTGCTGATTGGGTTGGGACTCGCAACGGTATTCGCGGGCCGCTTCATGAGCCGGTTCGCGGCGCGCGGGCCGCTGACGGAACAATGGCTGCCGCTGCTCTCTTCGGCGGTGATAACTGCGGTCGGCATAACGCTCGCGGCGCAATCCCTCGCAAGCGCCGGCGTGCTGCGTGTTTAGAGCACTCGGCATCGATGAGGCTCGGGAAAGGCAAGCAATGGACCCAGGAAACTCCGCCCCATTTGCAATCGCACTGCTTGGTTTGCTTCTCGGGATGCGCCATGCGACCGATCCCGACCATGTAATCGCGGTCACCGCGATCTTAAGCCGCGAGCGGCGGCTCGCCACTGCTGCCCGTATTGGGGTGGTGTGGGGCCTCGGGCATACGCTGACCGTGGTTGCGATTGGCGCCGCGATTATCGTTTTCAAGCTCGCGATTCCAACCCGGCTCGGCCTTGCGATGGAATTCGCGGTCGCGCTCGTGCTGATCCTGCTCGGCCTCGGGGCAGTCTGCGCGATACTAAGCCGCCTCGCCGCGCGCCTTTTCGGCAACGCACCCGTCGCGCATGTTCATCAAAATACGCTGCATTATCATGCCCAGGTTCATCCGCATCCTCACGAACACTACCTCGAACGCCGCCGCGGCAGTGACATGAATGATCGCACGGTCGTGTCAAATTGCGAGCACGGGGTTCCATCGAATGCACTGCAGAGTTTCGGCGCGCGCCGCCCCTTGTTGCGATCCTTCGGCGTAGGCTTGGTCCACGGTCTGGCGGGCAGCGCCGCCATAGTACTGCTTGTGCTGAGCGCAATACCGCGGCCGCTCTGGGCAACCCTGTACCTAGTGATTTTCTGTGCCGGCACGATCATTGGCATGGGTTTAATCACGGCCGCGATCTCTACGTCGCTGATCGTCGCGTCGACACGAATGTCTTCGCTCCACAAGCGTTTCGTCGCCAGCTCGGGGCTGTTAAGTTTCGGCTTCGGCCTGTTCCTCGCCTACCGGATCGGCGTAATCGATCAGCTCTTCGGTGCGGCTCCCATCTGGACTCCGCACTGAGGCTCTTGCGCCGAGTTGCCAGGTGTGTCGAGCCGTAGCCGCGAGGTTGGTATCGCCATGAGACAGACGAATTTCCTGGACACGTGGTGCGTGCGTAATTCGCTTGACATGAGCGTACACGAACTCAAATCGAATAGGATGGTTTTCCCAAGTAAATTGCTACGCTTACGTCTTGACCCAAGCGGCCGGCCGCAAAACGCGATGTTTACACGGATAAGGTATGGACCCGGTCAATCGTAATTAAACGCTGGCGACCCGCCATTCACCATGCGCCATAGTCGAGGCACGCTGCTCTTTTTATGCGAGGGCTTGCCGGAAGGGGTCGGCTTCCTCGTCGAATCTTAAGTCCATCTCCCGGACCCGAGCCTTAGCGGCTTTGGACGCCTGAGCAAATACCGGGTCCTTGCTTAAGGCGATGCGCCCGCCTTCCGCTGAATAGGCCGGGGAAGTACGACCGGTTTGTTGGCGAGCGAGTCTGAAGGCGAAGACCGCCTGATTGTGCTGGGCCGCCGGTATCGAATGCTGTCGCATTCGATTTCGGAGATGATTCGTTCGACCTTGAAGTCGACGCCCCTGGGCATCGCAATTGGTCACCTATCTGGTGCCCCCTACGCGTTCAGGGGCCCGCATGAATGCGGGTCTTTCTGGCGGTCGTTCAGAGAGAGGCGCAACGACGAGACTGGCTGGCGGAGCGGGGCGGATTTGAACCGTCGAGCCCCTTCAGTTCGCGCTCTTTCCGCGATTTGGTGGGCATTTTGAGATCTCCGGAGAAAATCGTCTTGGCGGAAATGATTTTGAAAAAACCGCGTCGGGGTCTCCGAGGGGTCGCCTCGATCCGGGGACTTTTTGGGACTGGCTTTCTCTCGGCAACAGAGCCATGTGTGTGACGGCCTGCGAGGGATGCGGGCAGTCGATGAGGCGAGCGTTATCAGAGCGGGAGCGGACAAGGCTCGCGAGCGAAATCGCCGGACTCCAATCGCTCGACGTCGAACAACTAAGGGCGCGCTGGCGTGGCCTCTACCGGAGTGAGGCGCCTGCACGGTTCAGCCGCGATCTGCTGATGCGGGGGGTGGCCTACCGGCTGCAGGAACGGCACCAGCTTGAGATTGACGATTCCGATCCTGGCGAAGTAGCTGGCGCACTTAGACCGTGCTCGAAATTCGGCTGCGTGAATGTCTCGGACGCGTCGTACTGTCCGGAGCATCGGCGCGATGGCCGGCGCTATGACGCCGAGCGCGCGAATTTGTCGGCGCGCGGTTGGGGCGCGTCCTGGCGTAGGCTGTGCGAGTTCATCAAGGAGTCGCACCAACTCGTTCGTCGGAATCCGCAACCGGTAGCAGCCCGATCTACGTGCCGTTCTAGACGCGGTTGCGGCCTCCGCTTCCGCATCAGCTCTACTAACGAACTTTTTCCCTGCTATCCGCTCCGGCTATCCCTCTCCATAGCGTGGTCCTCCGGCACCCGCCTCCGGGAGGATACGAGTTGTGCCTCAACTCGCCAATCTTGACGCTTTGTCACTTTTCCCACCAACCAGGCGACACTACCGGGCGTCGACGCGCGCTTTCAGAGCCATCTCGCGTGCCCCCGCGCGGTCAGTCAATCTTTCGAGTAACTCTCGTGGAATGTCTCCGCCGCTTGCAGCGCGCCATTCGAGCATGACCTCGACCAGCCAGTTCGCCCAGTTGAAATCCACCCCAAGCTGCTTGAGCCGCTCCTCTTCTCGGGCATCTGCCGTGGACCGCCAGTCCTGCCAACGAATGTAGAGCATCAACCCTGCGGCCAGGACCACCAGCGACAGCGCCAGCCGCGCGAACGGGAACCAGAAAGGCTCCCCTTCGAGCGGCTGAGACATGCGGTAACCGGCCCACGCCAACAGCGCCGAGCAAATCGCGATTAGGCAGGCGAAAGCGAGCTTGACCGGCCGCCGCTTGCGTTCCATAGCAGGTGTCGGCCATGGCGCTTGAGTTAGCTCTTCGAAAGTCTTTCGCAGCTCGTCGCGCAGCGCCCGACGAACGTGCGTGTGATCCCGATCATCGAATTGCTTTCGCCGCTCCGCCAGATCCTGTTCGCCCTCCGCGTATTCTTTCCGCATAGCCTCTTCAATCTCCTGGTGGCGCGCTGCGAACTCGCTCAGCAAGCGGGCCTGCAGTTCCTCCAAACGGACCAGGACTTCCTCCCGCCGGCTGTAGAATTCCGACAAAAGCGGATGGATCTCATCCAGGATGTTACTGCGGGCGTGTTTACGAAACACCTGATAAAAAGCAATGGCTACCTGCGTCTTGACTTGGGGCTCGCCGTTGAAGGCGTCCGGCAGATTCAGGCTCACATTCACGATGCCCGTGTCTTGCCGGGCAAAAGCTATGCTGCCCTTATCGGGCTGCCCGGGGACCTGGAACTGCAGTTGTGCCCAGCGAAGGACTTCACCACTCTGCCGTAAAATGTCCGCCAGCAATTCGCACTTTCCCATCTCCTCGATCCGCGTCGAGTTGAGATCGTTTCCCTCCAAGACGCGCCATTCGAGGGCGCCAGGCTGAATGCCTGGTATGCGCTCAACCAATTGCCGGATGGCCGCGACGAGCTCATCATCCGGCATCGGCAGCGTTGAGACCAAAAGCGAGGTTGGCATTTCCCGGATTATGTCGTAGTACCGGCGTCCTCTCCAGCCATTCAAACCAACCGCTTTCCCACTGTGGCCAAGACGACTGTTATAGTCGTGGTCAAGCAGCCGGAAGTGGAGCACAAGGTCCGCGTGTGCGATTTCGAAGAGTCGTTGGAATCGAACGGCCGCTTACCGGTAAAGACGGCGTTGAAGGTGCGTTTGAGCGCGGCTCCTAGGCAAGTAGGCATTGCGACGAATTGTCCGTGTTAATCTGCATGAACCACCCGGTATCCCCACAGGTCGGATGAAGCAGGCGTTCGCCTGCATCCTTGGCATCGGGGGCTCGAATTTGCTTTACCCGCAGGCTCATTATAAGGCCAATCTCGATTCATACACCGCGCTATCAGAGTGGAACCTCGATGGTTCCTACGGCAGCGCGGCGGATTGCTACCAGGCTCAGCGGTTGGATAGTGCTCCGCAAACATCAGGGTTCTTCCAAGAGATCCAGAAAATCCGAGAAGGTCGCGCAAAGCGGAATGAGCGAATCCGCAAGATCCCATTCATGCGCCCAATACAAGACCGTCGGTGATGTCTCTGATCTTCGATAATCAAAGCAAATGTAGTCTCCCCCGCCGTCTGCTGCGAAAGGGATGATTCCGCTTGGGAGCCAATTAGAAAGATAGTCGCGGGTTTCGACGATATTATCTTTATATGTGAGATCGAAGCTTAGAAGTTCCGCAAAACAAGTTGCTACCGGTCCCATGTCCGGGTTTTCATAAACAAACCGATTCTGTCTTGGATGACCGCCATGGCATTGCTTTGCTATCGCTACGAAGTCTTGAGGCAGAGTTACGCCAAGCCGGTTTTCGACCGCCACAACGGCGGGATCGTCAATCGACTTGTGACATCCGATCCAGTCAAGTTGTCTAGTCACAGAAATATCCTTCTGTCGGGTCAGGCTCCAGCGCTCATTCGGAAACCACCTATGTGTGTCGTCGGCGCATGAATATCGGTTGGAACCAACTGCATTCTCCCAAAATCCTGGTGATGGTGCCAAGTAAAGCCAGGGACCTTTTCAGCCCCTTCCTCGATTGCCCTCAGTTGATCCGCACTGAATCGACCTGCGCTAATGCGTCCTGAACGAATTGCGTCTCTCAGCTCGCTGGTAGCGGTCCTGAAATGGAGCCCCCGGTCCGCGACCGACGATGTCGCGGAAGGAATCCGAGTATCGAATGCTGCAACGTGATCGAATATCGGGAAGCCTCTAGTGTCGAACGGGATTCCCGTTACTGGATGTCTTTGCCCTGCGAGCCTAACGTTGGGTGCACTCGCTGGCGGGACTGTGGTGGAAGTAACTGCTCCTGGATACTGCTCTTCGAGTGAGGCGCGGACCGCGCGCGGGTCATAAAAGCCAATCGGGGTCCGGGGGCTGCCGATCATCCATACGAAATATCCGATGCCATTTGAGTCGGCCTCAAAACGCTGAATCCATGTGAACGTCGTCTTCAGCGCGTCCAACGCGCCGATCAGGACTGGCACCGGCGCATTCGCAACCTGCATCGCAGCCTCGATCGTCTGTGCTTCGGCCACTGCCAGTGGATGTTCGGCGGCCTCTCTTGCGGATCGCTCCTCGCCTTCGCGCGCAGTTTTTTGTTCAGCTTCTTTCGCTGTTTTCTCCTCCGCCTCTTTCGCGGCGCGACGTTCAGCCTCCTCTGCGGCCCCTTTCTGAGCGGTGGTGGCGCCTTCAAGGGCCAGTTCGGCCTTCTTTTCCGCTTCCTTCCTCGCTCCTTTGGCGAGTTGCTCCTCGGTCAGTTTTTCGGCCTCCTCTTTGGTGAGCTTGGCTCCTTCTTTCTCGAGTAGGCCTGCCCCTTCGCGCTCTAGAGCGGTGCCGGCCTCCTTTTCAAAAAACTTCCCGAACCTTCCCACGAGTCGCTCGACGAAGGCCGTGATTTTCTCGCCCAGCCGGCCGATCGCTTCCCCCACCACCTTGAGAACGCCCGCGGCGGCATCCTTGATGACGCTGGCCAGGCCTTTTGCGCCATCGATCAGGTAGCGCCCCAGCCTGCCGATAATTTTCAAGGCTTGGCCGAACACCTCCATCGGCCAATTGATGAACTTGGCGATGGCCATCACCACCGGTCCGGCGGCAGTCCAGCCGCCGGCTGTGATGAACTCCAGCAACAACTGGAAGACGATCGTGCCAGACAGCCAACCGACCTTGTCCCCGATCTCGTCTTCGGCGGTATCGCTCATGAACCACTTAATAAAGGACTCTGCCAGCTCGCCTCCCTTTTGCTGCATCAACTGGAGCATTCTTTGCCAGGCTTCACCGAGCTTCTTCACCAGGCTGTCAAAGGTCATGCCGCCGCCGCCCTTGAAATATTCCGCCGCGGCATCCCAGAAATTGGTGGTGACGGTGTTGACGTCCGGGGCGATTTCGCCCACGAAGTCTTTGGCTTGTGATGCGAGGTCGTTTCGGTCGGCGGGGCTGAGCGCAGGCGTTGCGCGCCGGGAAAGCTCTGCGGCGGGCGCGCCGCCCATCGGCTGTGGCTGGCCTTCAGCGGTTGGCGCGGCTGTGGGACCACCGGATGGCCCGGGAGCCGCCGCAGGAGGAGACGGAGCGGCCATTGGTAGGGGAGCGCCGGCTGCGACAGCAGGCGTCGCCACAGCAGCAGTCACGGCTGCGGCTGGCGCGGCTGGGACTGGCACCGATACGCCCGCTGCCATAGCGGGTGCCGCGGGTGCTGCTCCGCTCGAAGCAGCAGGGGCAGCTCTGGGCGCCACGCCTGTTGCGGGCGCCGTTGCAGTGGAGGCCGCTCCAGGCGATGGCGCTCCGGCTTCGCCCTTGGCCGGCGGCGCCGCGGGCGCTGTCGTCGGCGCTGGCCGCGGCGCGCCCAGGGCTTCCGCCGCCAGGTTGCCAAAGAAATCTATTACCCAATGCACTCCTTCCAACACGCCCCAGATAGCACGGAAGGGATCGGCTATCCCATCCCAGATCCCGCCAAGGAAGCCTTTCACGAAACCGAACAGGAAGTCCGGACTGGCGCCGCTGATGATTTTGGCGAACTTGTCGCTGACTTGCTCCTGGACCTCATAGGCTTGCTTGGCCACCTGCTTCAGGAAGCCTAATACGCCAGCCTTCAACAGCGGCCAGAGCGGTCCGAAGATCAGCAGATTCGGTATGGCTTCTAGCGCTTTGATGACGATGTCCAGCAGGAACTCGATCAATGGTTGCTTCAAGCAGCGATGCAGCGACCGCCAAGCCCACCCGGCAATAATGACCGGGATCATGGGCGGATCCAGAATGGCCGTCACTACCGAAGAAAGAACTTCCTTGTACGGTGCGACAAAATCGGAGATCTTCTGGCCCAGTTCCTTTACCCATCCGATGCCCTGGCGGAAGGTTTCCCGGCTCCAGTTAACGAACTCGCTGATTTTGTCCCGGATGGTCTGGAAGGTGGCGTGTGCTATGTCCAGCAATGGGATTTTGAAGATGCCCCCCAACAGATCGAGGATGGTGTCGCTAAGCGAACCCACCGTATCGCTGAGCCAGTTGAAGCCGCTGGAGATGTTCGCATCGAAGCTCTGCACGGCATCGATCAGTTGAGGCAGGTAGGTGTTTTTCATCTCCCGCGCGTGTTTGGCGATATCGGGATCATCGCGGTGCTCCCAGAGCCACGTGACGGCGGATACGACCTTGGGGCCTTCCTCGACGATCACGTATATCTGGCCTAGCGGGGTAAGGCCGGCAACCACTTTGCCGATCTTCTTCAAAGGCTCGGCGACCGGGGCGAAGCCCTGTTTGATGTCATTCCAGACCGCGGAAGCCTGGCGCTTCACCCAGGCCCAGACTCCGGTTTCGTTGCTACCGCTAAGCCCAAGCTGTTCGGCCGCCCAGTCCCAAGCCCAACTGAATGCCTCGCGGACCTGGCTCGCCCAGCCTGAAATGGTGTCCGCGAGACTCTTGATCCCGTCCCAGGCAGCGCCGAGGAACTCCTTGAGAGCATCGAACTGCGGCGCCAGCACAATCTTGGTGAACTCGGTAAAGGCATCATCGAGACCCTGGAAACCCTGCTTGAGCTGCTGAATTTCCTGACTGTTGATGAACTTCTCCGCGACCTCGCGGAGCTTGTTGATCATGTCCGCGAAGGCTTTGCAGGCTTTTGAATCTCCCTTGAAAGCTTCCTTAATGGAGTTGAAGGTCCGCGCGAACCATGCCTTGATGCCGTCGATGGCGCCGCCGATACTGAACCTGCCGAGGAAAGCGGGAAGCCCGTTTTTGACCAGTCCTTCGAGCTTGCGCTTGAAATACTGAAATGGTCCTACGCGGATGATCTCGGCCAGTCCGGGCGAAATATGAGCAACCACGTCGGCCGCTGTTTTCTGCCACCATGGGACGTCGGCGTTCTCCTCGCGTTGTATTACCGGGGCTTCGGTAACGGGAAGCGGTGGGGGTTGAGGATTGCTCGCGCCGTTGGAATCCGGCTTGGAGATTCCGTTGGCGCCGGCGGCTGGAGGAACGGGCGGTGGAGCGGGCAGCGGATCATGTGCCATCACTCGATCGGCTGCGGCGTCGGCCTCCCGTTCCAGCGGATCATCGGGATCGCTCACCGCGACGTCGGCGGCTTTGCGGGCGAGCTTGGTCGGCTTCAGGCCATTACTCTGCTGGACCGTATGGGCCAGCTCGTGGGCCAACAGGCGCTGGCCTTCACTGTGCCCCGGCGCATACTTGCCTGCCGCGAAATAGACATCCTGGCCCGTAGAGAATGCAGTGGCATTGAGGGCCTCAGCGGCTTCGGCCGACTGAGCGTCGCGGTGGATGCGTACCTGGCTTAGGCGGGTACCGAGCCCCGACTCCATGAAGCCGCGCGTGCGATCGTCCAGCGGCTCGCCGGGGCTGTTTTTCGGAATGATCTCCCTATTGCTGGTGCCGTTGGTGGTCGGCGCCTCTGGCTCGAACTTCGCCTGCAGAACGGGCGGCCGTCGGTGGGCGGAGAGCAGGAGAGCCTCCGCCAGCATGGGATGCAGCACACCATTATCAGCGCTTTGCGCCTTGAGCTGGATTGGCTCTTCGTCGTCGATGCAACTCTGGCACTTCCGCTGAATTGGCTGCTCATCGGCTTCTTTTTCCGGTTCTCTGGATTCCGTGGTGGAAGGCTGAGAATCCAGCAACCACCCTACGGCCCGGTTGCCGATACTGCGTTGCAAGCTGAGCACGGGGTGCAGCAGCGGCGGGCGAGTATCGGAGCAGCCGTTGCAGGGCGGCTGGCTGCGCGCCGGCCGGTCGCGGGTTTCCGCCGGCGCCGGCGTTTGATCATAAACAGGCGAATCCTGCGCCGCTCTTTCGGGCTTGCGCGCGAGGAGGCCGGAAGGCTGCTCCGCGGCTTTGACAACGGCGTGTTCCAACGCGCCACTCCAGCCGGTGCGGGATCATCTCCGCGTCAGCTCTTTTTCTGGTCTCCAGCGGGCGTCGTGTCGGAACCCGGCGCCGTATCAGTGGCAGGCGTCTTGGCCTTTCCTGAAGCTGGCGATGCAGGGTTGGCCTTCTTCTCGGCCGAAGCAGGCTGCGAGGGCGGCGCAATGGTGATCGCATTCGGGTAGGCCACTGAACCGGTGCTGAACTTCACGGCCAGTTCGCGTGCACCGGGCGCTGCCGTGGGGTCCGCATTGAGATTGAGCTTCCACTGGGTCGGAGTGCCACTTACCACCGCGGAGTTTGCGACCGTGACGCCAGGCCCCAGGTCGAAGGTGGGCTGCTCTGTCGCAGCGAACGCAGAGTTGAAGGTGACCGTGGCCGTCGCCTGAGTGCCCGCTGGTACGGTCGCCGGATCCGACGCGACGCTTTTGATCGACGTCACCGGGCTGCTCGTGCACTGCCACCAGAAGTTGCCGAACGAAGCGATGATACGCCGGCAGCCACAATTGTCGATATTGGTGACATTTCCGCTGGTGTCCACCGTCACAACAGCCAGCGGCACCCAAGGGGCCGAAGGACAACTCGGACAGTCGGGCGTGGGGCCTTGCAGGAGAGAGTCCTTGCTCGGGATATTGCTGGTATCGAGCAGACACGATGTAAGAACGCCAATCTCATAACCATCTTGCAGGCGCGAATATTCGCAAGTATTGTCATTGCACCCGCAGCCCAGCGGTTGCACGCGTACCGGCCGCCCCTGGCACTCCTTGTACTTGACGGCGATGTACACCGTCGGAGAGCCGCCTTGCTGCATGGGCACTTCGGTGCACCATGGATCAGACAACTGCACGCACGGATCTCCCGTGACTCCGCTGGCGCCCATGGTTCGCACGTCTACCGTACGGCAGCAATCGATGAAGATCTCGTCGCCGTAAGGCCCCAGGATGTAGCCAGGGTTAACGGTCACCGTCCAGGGCTGGTAAGAATTCGTTACATTGCCGCTCGAATCCTTCTGCGGCGTAAGACAAACCTGCGCGCCGCAGACCACACCCCAGCCATGCACCAGCCGGTTGTGGCGCCGCAGCTTGTTCCGGAAGTATTCCTGTTCCAGCATCAGGTCGTCGGGTGTGATGATCTGCCGCGGATAATAGCGCGGCCGCTCGGCAACCGGCGTCACCCAGGGGGAAGTAATCCCGCAAGGGCCGTTAGTGCTCGTCATGATGGCTCTCCTTGATCTCTTGTGTGATTCAATTCTTGCCGCCGGGACGGCAATCCTGGTTGCCGGAATTTGCCGTTAGGCAGATCAGTAAGTCGTAGAGCAGATCGGCCATATAAACGATCGGGCGAATCGCGATGTTGATTTGCCCCTGATCGAGTTTGGCTCCGTCGAGGGGAACGCGCACATTGGCCAAGGGGATGCACGGGTCATCAGGACACGGCGGACAGGGTTTGCTCACGTACGTGGCCAGGGCCGGGTAATTGATTCGCGAGCCCGATATCAGGTCTGGCACCCGGCAATCCGTGCTGACGTCCTGCAGCTTACCCTGCCGGAAGCAAAGCTCGTAACGCTCCCGTATGGCGCCGGGAGAGCAGAGCGCGTTCTGATCGCAATCACCTCCTAGGGCAGGCACGGGGTCGCTCTGGCATTCGTGGTAGCACAGCACGAGGTAGAACCAGTTGGAATCGTCGCATTCCCCCTGGGCCGCTGCTTTTGGCGGGGGAGGCGGCGCCGGCAGCGGCACCGGGTCGGAAGCGGCGGGTAGGGTGATCTCGCGCCCCCACTTATCGATCGCTAGCCCCGGCTGCACCACCACACTCTTGCCGTCCTGGCCAACCCGCACATCCAGCCCGCATACCACTCCGTAGCCAGTCACCAGGCGGTTCAGCAGCCACCTTTTGGCATTGAAATAATCCTGCTCCATCTCAAAATGCAGGACATCCAGCAGCTTTCCGTAAAAGTAGCGGTTGCGGACGAACGTCTTTACAGCGGCCGCACAACAGCTATTGCTCTCGTTGACCATGGGTCATTCTCCAATTTAAATTCATCTGCTCACGGTCAGCCCATCAGCGTGGTCACGCCCAGTTGACTCTGGGCGCCGATGCGTCCGGTGGCCTGGCCTCCCAAAAGCGTTCCCACTCCTAACCCCACGCTCTCACCCAACCGCACGGCGGGTGGTGGCCCGGCCACGAGGGTTTCGATCCCCACTCTGGCCTGAAAGCCCACTCGCATTTGGGCTTCGAGTATGCAGAGTTGATAGGCAGTGTGGGCCGGCTTCCAGTTCTCGATCAGCGACACCGCCAGCTGCTGCGTGGCCGGGCAGTTCAGTTGCCCGCGATAAACCAGCACGCTGAACTGGAATGCAACATCTTCAAACAGAGGAACTCCGAAATCCGTTTCTTGAATGAGGTGAGATTGGTCGAGCACTGCGGTCGTGCCCACCACCGCGCCCTGCGTCTCGGCGGGCGCCAGCATGGTGGTGTATCCCAGGATAGAGTTGCCGGTGTCCTGCCAAGTGACCGGAGCGCTTGGCTGCTCGCCGCACGGAGATGTAACCGGGGCCGGCAATGCCCACCAGGCCGCGTGCAGCAAAGGCTCCTCAATGATGGCATCCACGCCGGCGTATTCCTTCAGGGCCGCCCGCAACCCGGTGGGTGTACCAATTTGGCTATAGCTCGCGAAGGCGGTGGCAATGGCGCGGCGCACCTTGGCTTCGTCCCAGTCTTCCTCCAGATCGACTGCCAGCCAATCCGCCAGCCAAGGTAAATAAGCAGCGGGAGCGGCGTAAGGATCGAACAGCGCCGGCAAATTGTGGATGGTGTCCTCGGTTTCCTGATTGAACGTCTCGAGAAGTGAGAGAAACCGGAGCAGGAAGCCATTGCAGGCGGGCTGGCGATAGACACCCGGCAACTCGGCCAGGTATGTCTCGTGATTGAACTCCACGCGCATTTGGGAGACAACCGGCGTGGCTAGGCCATCGCCGCTGAACCACGCTCCGCACCACAGGTAGGCACCCGGGCCTCCGCCCAGGAACACATCTGTCACGTCCGCCGGCTTGGCGCACCACTTCGTGTCAGTAAACGGATTACTTCCGTCGGCCTGAAGCTGCGGCGGCGCGGGTGCATCGCCCTGACTGTTCGAGGTGTGGAAAAACAGTTGCAAATGCGCGTCGGTTGCCAATTCTCCGCAGACCGCCGCCAGGCGATGCCAGCCTACCTTGCCCTGCGTGGTGATTGAAACGCTCCAGAAGACACCCTGGCGTGCGTATGCTTTGGCCACCTGAAGAGTCAAAGGCGAAGTGTTGGCGCCCGGAAGGACCAGTAACGTTCCGCTGGCGCCCGCTGCCAGCGCGGCCACCGGCCCCTGATACCCAACAGCAGCGCCGCGAAAGCGCCACGGAGGTCCATCGAACTGCAGTACTTGCCTAAGAGCGTTATCGCCGACGAAGACGTTGTTGCCAATGGCCGCCAAACCCATGGGCTGCCGCAGTTGACCCGCACCGAAGGAGAGGGGGTTACCGCGGTCGTCCCGCACCGCGTGGCCCTCACGGTCAAACACGAATACCGCATGCGCGGTAGCATCCAGCACGTAGACCCGCACCGCACCGTCGTCCTGGCCGGCCGCCACCCCCGCAGGCTGGGTCAAGACTTTTGCGGCTGCGGCGTTCTGCCAGAACTGCGGCACCACATCGCCCACGGCATTGAACTTCTGAACGCGGACATTACCGTAATCGACCACATAGAAGGAGCCGTCAGCGCCGGCAGCGATGGTCCATGGCGTGTCAAACTCGCCTGGTGCGGAGCCGTAGTGTCCCCAGATCTCGACCACCTGCCCCAGTAGTGGATTGACCACCTGGATGCGATGATTGCCGCTGTCCACAATCAGTAAGGCCTGTCGGGCCGTGGACCAGGCCAGGCTGCGCGGCTCGCTGAGTTGAGCCAATCCGCTCCCCTCGCCCAGACAAGGCAGCGGGCGCTGGCTCCCGTCGCAAGCGTCGATCACCAGCACGCGGTTCTTCTCAGGCTCGGAGAAGTAAATAACGCCCAATGCATCGACGGCGATGCCGGCCGGACCATCCGGCCCAGGCAATCCTGCCAGCGTTTGCGAATCTGCCGCGTTGCCCAGAGCCAGCGGCGCGAGTTGGAGCGAGCCGTCCGCGGCGATCTCCAGGCCGTCCCAGTGAGCGCCCAGCCATTTGCCTTCGCGGTTCAGCCAAAGGAAGTTCTTGTCGTTTTGGTTCATCATCGCGATGTCCTCACGGCTCAACTCCCAGCCAGACAACGGACCAGTCATTGCCCGCGAGCGCAGTGTTCACGTCAGCTAGGGGCACACTGAAGAACCGCGCGGGATTGACTTTAATGTCGTCGCTAAGGTCCGGCATCACCATTTGCAGAGTGAATGCCGTTGCGCTGGGCGAAGAGATATTCACCCACCCGTCGAGGAGAAATGGGGGCTCCAGGCCGTCAAGCGCATTGGTGAACAGACGGTCGCCGAGGATATAGGCGCTGTAGCAGGGTGGAGTCTGGAAGCGAGCGGCGCTCGTATCGATGTCGATCTGCAAGCCGAAATTCACCGCGTGCGCGCCCCCGGTTGAGGCGAACGACCAGTTCAACCCGCTGGGGCCGGACCTGCCGCACACCACTCGCGGCCGTGTGGACTGCCGCGCGTTGCGACGCTGCGCGGTCGAGACCTGCTGGTACAACTGGCAATTCAGGACTTGTACCCGAGCCAGCACAATTCGCATGTTAGTTTGCTCATCGATTTTGAGCTGCGGATCCTTTGGCTGCAGGTTCTGCCCAAGTTCAATCCAACAGAAGTTGGGTGCTTCGCGCAGCCGCACGGCGCCTTGCGGAAGGCAGATTCCCTGCCGGGTTTGGGATTCGACCAGGTCGCTGTCGGTCGGATAGGAAACAGTCAGATCATAGGAAGCAGGCAACCCGTTGTTGCCAGCCACCGGAGGGATCGGCTCGACGTGATTCTCCGTCAGTACGATCTCGCGGCCACACGCGTCAATGGCGTAGCCCGGCGTCACCGTCACCTGTCGGTCGCCCTTGCTGCCGGTCACCGCATATCCGCTGCCCACTCCCGGTTGGTGCAGGCTCTGGTTATGCAGCCAGCGCATCTCGCGATTGACCGATTCCAGCGTTTGCAGGTCTTCGGCGAAGAGCCGCTCACCATTGAAGAATGTAAGCCGTTCCAGAAATTGAGTGCCGCCTATGATCGCCATCGCAACTCCTTCCGTTGCACCAATCGGGTTATGAACAACATGTCTTTCTCGCCTCCGGCTTCAGACATTGAATAGAGCTTTGCGGCTCGCATCCCAGCCAGCAGACGTAAAATTGCGGAGGCTTAGTCGGGGGCGGCGGCGCAACCGCAAGCAGGACCGCATCTGCCGTCGTGCTCGTGAACAGGAAGATCCGAAAGCGGAATCCATCCGGCCGCGGGTAGTCAATGTGCGTGAAGATTGTCCCGGCTGTGACTAACTCGTCGGCTCCTTCTAGCCACGCGAAGTAGCAAGGAGTCTGCTGAAAGCCCGCCGCCGAAGTATCGACGTCCGTCTGCAGTCCAAGTGGGACCTGATCGCCTGCCTTTATCGCAATCCAGGGATTCCATTGCGTGCTGCCCGGGACCGTCGAGCCGGTGGCCAGGTAGGGCCCGGCCAGCGGGGCCGAACTCAGCACATCGAATTTCGGATCTATTGTGAGAGCGCCTGCACCGTTTTTGATCCTGACCAGGGCCACGCCCCCGGTAAGAGGCGGCGGATCGGCAGCTGTCCAAATGAATTCCGGGTGCTCTTGCGCCAAGGAGTCCTCGCAGCAAGTGAGGCACACCCCCTTGGTCTGGCGTGGATCGGGAAAATCCCAGGTCTCGCGATAGCGAGCCAACAACGTGATCGGGTTCGATGGGTTCGGCGGCAGCAGCACTCTGTGCTGGCGGAGGAGAATCAAGCCGCGGCCATAACAGTCGTACGCCACGCCGGGCTCCAGCTCCACGCCTTGCAGCGGTCCGTCCTTGGGATACTTCGAGGCCTCCAAGCCCAAAGCCACGCCATAAGCGCTATGCAGAGCCCGATTGTGCCACCAGCGAAGCTGCGAATCGGTGGCCACCTGGCCACGGAAATCGCCAGACCGGATCATCTGGCCGTTCCAGTAGCGTGTCCGCTCAAGCTCGCGCTGTTCGTTCGACGGAATTCGCATTCAGATCACCTCGATTTGATGGGCGCCGGCCCCCACCAGGGCTCCCGGCGCCAGGCAGACATTGCCGCATTGCGGAGTGCAGGTGCAGCCGTCCACCAGAAGATCGAACGACAGGATGTAATCCACGCCCGTGACCTTATCGATCACTTGCATGGCTTCGGTGCGGTAGACGTCGCGTCCGAATGGCCATCCAGTACCGTCCGGTCCGCCGGTCAGGGGGTCGAAGAACTTGTTCAGGGCGTCCGTGATACGCTTCTGGAGAGCCGTTTTGCTCGCTCGAGCCTGGGCCTTCACTTGCGCCTGCACCGCGACCTGGCGATACTGCGGCCCGATAACTTCCAGGCGCGATCCCAGGATCCGCCGGCGGTTCAGATAGGCGGCAACCGCCTGGAGCAGCGCCGGGCTGGGCGTCGGCGTCGGTCCAAGCATGTCCGGGAGAATCACCAGCGTGATCATTCCTGGCGCTTTGAAACAGGGAAAGCTTGGATGCAGGTTCGCCCAGGCCTTGGCTCGCGCCACCACCGTGCCCGGCGTGTTCAATGCTTGCGTTTCGTAATCCTGCAATGTAACCGCCCTCTGCGGCTCCGCTAACAGCGCGATGGCGCGCCCGACCGCGCCTCCCAGAGTTTCGGCGGCCGTTCCGCCCGCCGCCGCAATGGGGTTCTTCACCGCGATCTTGCTCTTGGTATCCTCGAAATTGGTTAGGATCGCGCGGTTGTGTGGCGTATCTGCCAGCGTGTCTATCACTCCGGCAGCGAGATTACCGGCCTCCGCACGCGTAGTCCGGAAGCGCGCGAAGAAGGGAACTCCTGGCGTGCCGGTCATTCCGTGCTCGCCGTCGCCCAAGGTAATCGTGCCTATGGTAGCGTTCAGGATGAAGTCCCGGTCACCGCGCTGTGAAGAATCGAAGTCGGGCCGCAGCCGCCATCTGCGCCAACCGGATTCGTAGCTGTAGAGCGCCAGGCTCGATTGTTGGCTAGGGGCTTGCGGAAGCGACAGCTGTTGGCCGGGCGTCCCGTCGCCCGTCCCCAGAAAGGCCGCCTCGATGGTGAGGCTGCCGGCAGCAGTGCCGGTGGCCGCCGTGAAGGCCAGTATGCGGAACTGGGGAAGATCACCCGCGGTAACAAAGCGCAGCACTGCGATGTTCCCATTCGCGTCGAACGTCAGATCGAGCCCCACAATATCGGCCGGCGGCTGCGGCGGAGAGGCCACTACGCCCGCAGCAATCGTCCAGGTCAGCTCTGCGCCGGGGACGGCTTGTTCGGCGGCCACCGCGTTCATAAGAATATTTCGGGCAGTTGGAGGCGAGTCGTATGCGCCGGCCTCCAGCCGCGCGCGCAGATATGAGAGCGCGGCACTCACGCTTCCCACTGCCTGCGGGGCCGAGTCCAGAGAAGGAGTCAAGACGACCCGGCCATCCAGCGTGAACTGGCGCGTGTCATCGTCGATGGCGCTGGCCGGAAGTGCAATCCATCCTGCCGCAGTAAGGATCTCCCATGTGGTCCGCACACCGCGGAAGGGCGGCAGCTTCTGGCACGATTCAGGTGCGGGAACAGCAATGCCCGCGCAGACCGGCACAACGGGTGTGCAAGCTTGTTGCTGCGCCGCGGCTTCCGCCAGAACCCGGCGGCGTTCCTCGAGGCCAGAGCGCCCACCCGAGAAAACAAAGAAGAGACTGATCGGCTGGCCGGCTGCCGGCGGTTGATCGAAGCCCAGATACAACTCCGCTCCGGCGGCTGGCGCGTCTCCGAAGAGGCCGAAGCTGAGGCCGCGGTTCCAGCGGTCAGTCATATCTCGAAATCCGCTCGCGTCCTTAACCTGCACCGCAACCAATTGTGCCGGAACGATGGAGATGGGCTGGAGAGTGCGGAAAGGTGTCGAGACTTGGAAAGGATCGAGGCCCGCAAATATCACACCCGCCGGTAGTCCCACCACACCACTCGCTAGTTTGAACGCAAGGACTGTGCGGGCGGCCTTCGGCGGCTCCGGGCGGATGCCTACCAGCGCCAGAAATTTCAGCTTGGCGCGGTCGAAAATGCGATTCAGCTCGAAGATGTCCATCTCCGAATTGAATGCCAGCGACTCCATTAGGGTGATGCCAGGGTCGGAGACGTTCTGATCGGTCCATTCCGGCGCATAGAGCGGAATCAGTGCACGGCCTTCATCTACAAGGTCGGCCCAACGGCGATCATCCAGGTTGGGCAGCAGGATGGGCATATGGCCTTCCTTAGGCAACCAGCTGCGACAGGCTATGGGTGGAGACTTCCTTCACGAAATGAGCGTAAATGGGTAAGTCACTCCGGTCGGCACCCCCGACAAGCGGCTCGCGGCCGGTCTTGAGCAGGTAAAAGTCCTCGACAATTTGCGCCTGCTGCTCCCTATTGAAACTCAGCAGCCCCTGGCCGGCGTTCTTACGGTCTTTGAGCCCCTGCGCACCGTCATATGCATAACCGCCCGCGCCTTGCGCATGCAGCGCCTGGGGCATATAGATGGCTCCGGCTTGCTGGTATTGCCAAACGTGAGTGAGCTCGTGAATTAAAGTGGCGTCATCGATACCGCCCCAGCCATTGATCACGTGGAAGCTGGTGTATGCGCGCTTCGTCCAAGATGGCCCTAAAACTGCGTGCTCATCGATGCGCACCAGTTCGAGGTTTATGGAACCGCCGAATACGCCAGTAGCCTCGTCCATTTCGGTGCCCGTCATTTTGCGTGTGTTGAACTTGATGAAATCCATCACAGTCTCGTAGAGCTCGCCGACGCCGGCCACTTCGAGGATGTTGATCAGGTTAGTTCCCAGCCATTGGAGGAAGTCGGACCAGGTATCAGCCTTGGCCAGCGACTCCCACCACTTCAAGGCCCATGGCTGCACGCTACGCACTCCTTCCCACAAGACTTTGATCAGCCGCACCAGGCGTTCCGGCAAGCGGGTAATCCAATGCATCACCCGCTCGAAAACACCGGTCGCCTTGTCCCACAATTGGCGACCCACCCATTGGAGACCGGTCCAGACGGCTTCGGCAGCCGTAGCGATGCCGCGGCCGGCCGCGGCGGCGGCCGTCCCAATGGCCGTACCGGCGGCCTTGATGCCTTGCCACACGGTTTCCGCGGCGCTGGCGATGCCATGGCCGATACGTTCGAGAAAGGTAGGACTCTTTTGCTGGTGTGCGGCAGTTACCGCGCTGGCATCGTCCGGCTTCCGCTGTACCCCGCGCGCTCCGGCCGGAACTTCTATACCGCCGCCCCCTTCGCCTATTACCGCATGCTCTGCGTGTTCAGCTTGCGCTTCGAGTGCGGCGTAGCCGGCGGCTGATGTGCCGCCCGCGTTCTGCTGAGCCACGTGCACGAGTTCGTGGGCCAATAAGGGGTCTGCCTGGTCCGGACGATATTTACCGCTGGCAAAAAAGATGTCCTGGCCCACTGTAAAAGCCTGCGCATCGAGGCCTTCCGCGGCACGCGCAGCCGCTTGATCGCTGTGCACGCGTACCTCGCTGAAATCCTGGCCCAAGCGAGACTCCATACCGGCGCGAGTTCGGGCGTCGAGCGGCTGGCCGCCCTCCCCCTCCAGCTCGACGGTTGCCGAACCTGAACATTTCGGGCACGTTCCGCCGCAGGAGCATTTTCCTTGCAGCATGCCGACTACGAACTGATTCCCATGCGATCGCTGCAGGTCCAGCAGCGCCGACTGCGCAGGCGCCAATCTCGGCATTTCCTTGAGCGGCGTCACTGGCTGCTCTGCGGAAGTCCTAACGGCGCTGCGTTCGTCTACTTCCGGCTCGCTGTCTCGTTTAGGTATTCTCCTCATACTGCGACCTGCACATTGATGCGGATCTGGCCGGCGGCCACGATCTGGTCCGGGCCGACCGATAGATGCTCCTGCTCGAGCACGCCATTTTTGTAAAGCCGCAGTTCCTCGACATAATCCAAGCCGGGGACGTTGCTGAGCGAGGCGGCCACATCCGACAGATACACACTGCGGCCCGGCGGCCAGCCTTCCCCGCCTGGTCCGCCGGACAAGGGGTGCAAGAACACCTCCAGCGCGGTGCGGGCGGCTTCTTCCACGTTCCCGGCTTGCGACGCGTCGAGCGGGGCCAGGGTAACCTCCACGTCCACCGGTTGGTATGTGGGGCCCGTGACGTTCACCTGGTCTATATTGGTTACGGCAGCGGGCGCGCGGGCTGCGATGTAGGCGCGCACCTCCTCGCGCAACCCGAAGGACGGCACGGGCTGCTCGTCCTGGCTGCGTGGAAGGATGTGCAGCGTCACCCACCCGGGACGGGGGCGGCCGTTGTTGTCGTGCGTCGGCAGCGCATAGGCGGCGCCTACCGCGGAAGAGGCCTCGCGCGCCATGGTCTCGTAATCGGAGGCCGTCAAGGCGCGGCCGCGTGTGCGCAGCGTATACGGTGCCCGCGCGCTGAATTCGGCCAGCGTCTCTCCTTCGCTGCCACCCTCCGCCGCGCGCACGTTCTTGACTCCCTGCACTCCGGCCAGCGAGCCCAGCAGTTGCGTGATGGTTTTCACGGGAACATTTCCGGCCGCGCCACCGCCGGTCTGGAAGCTTGCCGCCTGCACCGCATCTCCTGCGGCCAAAATCTTGCCGTTTACTCCATCCCCGAAAATCAGCCGACCAAAAGCACGGTCGAGAACGTAATGGCGATCTTGCGGACCTGATGAATAGAAATTCGGTTTGGTCTGCCAGCGCACCCACAGCTGGCTTACCGCCTTGGTCCGATCTCGCACCAGGTGGATATCGCCGTAGACGAAATCCGTCTGGGCGCCTTCCTGCGCGAGTTGCTGTTCCAGGGTAGCCACCGCGTTGGGATCGCCGTTGGAGATTTCGGTGGCGAGAATGCGCCATTCCACATTGGCTTGTGCTCCGGATAGCTCCTCGACTTCAATGCGCTCGCCCTCCAGCACTGGGATTTGGGTGAAGACGAGAATCTGATTTGGAATGCCGGCCCCGGCGCCCAAGGCGGCGTTAGTTACGGTGCGGCGCTGCAAGGCCTTTACGGCGTTGGGATAAATGGCATTCAGGACGGGCTCCCCAGGCGGGCCGTCTTCCTTCAGGCGCGCGCGAATCCAATAAAGCGCTCTATCGAAACGCGCCAGAGCCTGGCTGTCGTCTGCGGCAATGAACGCAACGATCCCTGGCAGGCGCAGGTTCTCGGTTTCGTCCTTGACCGCGAAATCGATCCAGCCGCCGCCGTTCCAATATTCCCACACCAGTGCAGGGCCTGGCTGGCCGGTGGGGTCTTCCAAGAAGTCGAAGTAATAGCCCAGGTCATCCACCGGCAGCTTTTCGTCGAAGCCCAGATACAGCGCGGGAGAAATATCCGCAACAGGCGCGAAAATCTGGAAGCCGGCGCCGGGCAATTGTGCCTGGCTGGTGACATCCTGATATTGGAAATCGTTGTAAGTCAGGACATGCTCGGCGAAATAGGGGCCGTTGTTCCAGACGTAGCCGATGCGGAAAGCAGAGAGGGCCGGCGGTGGCGTCACCACGAACGTGATGTGGGTGGTGTTGCCAGCCGGCCCGACGGTTACTTTCGCCACAAACCCATAGCCACCGCTAACCAGCCGGACGCGAACCCACAGACCGTCCTGCCCGTTCACCTTGGTGCGTGCCACGTCAACCGGCACGGTGAAGGATATTTGCTGTGTGTTGGGATCTATGGACCCGTTCGTAAGGCGCGGATCCAGATCAGCAGGGGGGCTGTGAAGGTCCGCAGTGGTCCAGCCCGTGACGTCCCAATAGCTGATCGATAGCGCCTTCCAGCCTGTGCCGTTCCAATACTCCCAAGCTACGGTTGGCACCAACAGAGTGATCTGGCTGCGGGTCAAAGTGGACGCCATGGTTGCCGCCAACTGGTCTTGCGGTGTCTCAGTACGGACAAAAGCAATCGTGATCTGCGCTCCCGGTTTCCCGAATGCTTCGTCGCTCGAAAAATAGAAAGCCGATCCCGGCTGTGGCTGCTGGCCGAGCGGATAGAAAGCATTGGTAACGTCGAGCTTGGTTCCGTTGGACAATGCATTGTCGGGCAACAAGCCACCGGTTGGAGGTTCGCCAGGAGGCGTGACCGGGTTCTGAATCACGCTCGTCAACTTGACCTCAGTCGCCACCGGCAAAGTCACGGCAGGATCAGGAGGCAGCGGTTCGGTCAACTCGCCGCGAATCCAGTACGCGGTGATGCCGTTAACGGCTGTCTGCGCGGCTGAGGCACAGTCGGTCTCGAGCTGAAACCTGCCGCTCTGAGTGAAGCCGGCCGTGCCGTCGAGCTTCGGCTGCGAAACGCCCGCACAAGCCTGATTCATGTTTTTGAAGCCGCGCCAAACCTGGCCATCCCAATACTCCCAACTGATCTGGAGCGGCTGGCTGCTGGTCTGGGTCAGCTCGAACGACACATCGACTTCCACCGATGCGGTAAGCGCCAGCAGGGTATTGTGGGCAATATAAATGTGATGTGGCGTGGGCTGCAGGGCCAGATGATCAAACAGAGTGACGGGCTGGCCGGCCGCCAGTGCGGCCGTGTGGTCGAGGTATTGATCGCGGCCGGACCACAGGCTTACTACCTCAACCAGATTGGCCGCGGCGATGCCCACATCCTGCTCGGTTTCGTATACGATCTGATTCGAGCTGCCTGGAGGCGGTGGGGCGGCCACCTGCGTGCCGGCCGGCGCGTGCGTGTCCGGGGCGCCCTTCGTGAGCTGAAACACAATGGGCGCCTCCGCCGATTGCGCGGGCACCAGCCCGATACCCAAAAGGTCGAAGAAGGCCAGCCGATTCTTGCCGGGCGCCTGATTTAGGCGCTGGATGACGATCTGCAGAAACCGAGCAAATATCCAGGCCAGTCCGTTACCGGCGGTGTTGGCGGCGGCTCGCCATTCCGGAACATAACCTCCATGGCGCGCCAGAACTTCACCGGCCAAGTCGCTGACCGAACGATTGTCAGCCGGAGCTTGGATGCCTAGCATCATCCCGCCGATCCCTCTTCCAGGTAGAAAGGATAAACGATGTTGAACTGGGTGTTGGTGGCGCGCACCCGGTAGGTCAGATTGATCAGCAATTGGTTCACAACATCCCCACCGGCAGCGACTGAAACATCCAGCACGTCAATGCGCGGTTCCCACGCAACCAGCGCTTCCTGAACGCGGGTTTGGACAAGGTTCAGAGTTGTGGAATTCAGCGGTTCGAAGACGAATTGGTTAAGGCCGGCGCCGAAGTCCGGCCGCATCACGCGCTCGCCCAGATTGGTTCCCAGAATGATCAGGATGGCTTCGCGAACGTCCTCTTCATAGCGGGCCAGCGCGATCCTGCCATCGGCGGCGAGGCAGGGTGGGAACTGCCATCCGACTCCCAAGAACGCCTTTGCCTGATCATCCGAAATCATAACTTCACCCGCCGATCAGAACCGTTGGGCAGCCCATCGCAATGGGGTTTGGAGGGCCGGCTTCTACAATCTGGTCGCCCTGTCGCACGGCGGGCAGACCGTTAATCAGCACCGTGAAACTGCCTAGCGCGACCACGCCGCCCACATGCGGCACTACGCCTGTCACCAGCGGGCAGGTGTGGAAGTCCGCTGCGGCGCGCCAGGCCGGCTGGCCGCCAATCAATACGTTTATGCTGCCCGGCCCTGGGCCCAGCGGCGTTCCGTGTCCCGTTAGGTCTCCTACTCTTGCGGCAAGAGGCATGTCCTCTCCTCAATTGATCTTCACGGGTAACCCGCCGATAGAGCAGGGCCCCACGCTGCTCAAATCCAAGGTGCTTTCGCTGCTCACTTCCACCGCCAGGCCCTGTATGGAAATCTTGCCCGCCGGCGCGCTGAGGGAAATGTTCCCAGCCACGCTCTGAATGGTGATGCCCGGCGGGGGCCCCAGATCCAGCGTCACGCTCAGAGCACCACCTACGGCGCTGATGGAAATCTTCGTCGGGTCCATTGCGATCTTTTGCAGCGTGCTGGTAGTAATCGTGATGGATTGCGTCAGGTCGTCAAAATCGATCTCGTGACCAAAACCTGGGGCCACTCCGGTCTTGATGATTCGCTTAGTCATGAAATCCGTGGGAATCACGGTCGGAGGACGGTCGATGGTGTTCCAGAGACCGCCGAGAATGTAAGCGTCCCGCTCGTCGTTTTCGTTGAACGCCACCAGCACTTCGTCGCCGATCTGCGGCAGCCACATGAAGCCGCGGCCCGAACCTCCGCCGACTGATACCATGCGCGCCCAGGCATCAAATGCGGGCAGGGACGGGATATGGACCTGCACCTTGCCCTCCAGCAACAGGTTGGTATTGTTGAGTACTACTCCGGGGGCGATTGAATAGCCGGACCCCTTGGTAGCCTGAGGGTTCCCCATCTGTTCCACGAAGCTGGGCGTCATATAGCTAGCCTGCCTTTCATCCCAGTCGTTGCCCCTGCACGCGCACCAGGCCCGCCGGACTTTTGGGCAGCGGGATGGAGCCAAACCACACTTCTTTCCGCGCATTAAAGCTCGTGCGGTATCCGCCGCTATCGAAGGTGTGGGTAGCCTGCGTGATCCGGTAGAGGCCCCCGAACTGGTCGCCTACGCCTTGAAGGTTGATCACGCGCGCGGCCTTGATGCGCGGATCGCCGATGGTGCTTCCGGAGGCTGTCAGGCGGTTATTCAGCCGTGGCAACAACTCCGCCAGCACGTCGCGTACAGCCGTCGCAAAGCTGATGGGCTTAATGGAAAGCGTCTTGGCCGCGTTTTTGCCAAGCAGCGAGTCCAGGTTGCCGACGCCCGGATAGACGGCGAGATTAATGGCCGCGCGGTCGAAGTCCCAGCCCACCACCACCACGAATTCCAGCTTGAGGGGCGCCACCCAGATGCGCGCGGAGACCCCGAAGATATCGCCCACGGTGCTGAGGCGCGGCGTGAAATCCATCAGCGACTCGCCGCGAGTGAGCGTCAGGCTGGGCGCGTAGTCCTGCAGCAGGAACTGGAAGCGCAGCACATACCCTTGCGGCTGCACCGTGTGGTCGATATACACCTCCCACCCGTTTTCTTTGGCAACCTTCGTAAGAAAATCGAAATCACTCTCGGATTCCTGCTTGCGAATACCCTTCTGCATCAGCCCTGGTATAGTTACGTAAGTCGCGATAGCCATCACGATCGAAAGCGAGCCGCCGACCGGATCGGGCAGCGGAATGAGTAAGTTCGTTCCGGCAACGATGGCGGTGATCGCCACGTCAGGCAGCGGAAGGTTATCGACACCGATCGGAATATAGAAAGCGCGGTCCACCTTCCCATGCGTCAGTCGCTGCAGAAAATCCTGCGCCACCACCTTGATCGTGGGCATGCCGCTGGCCGGGAAGGTGGGTTCCACGCCGGTGATTTCGCCCACGAATACCTTTTCCAACGGATCGGGCGCGTAGCCGATCGACAGTGTGAACCCGTTATCGACCTGTAACAGGGGGTTGTCGAGCCACTGCAGATCGGGATTGGCGAAAGTGACCTCCACCCGGTCGGCCCCTTCCATCCCATCCTGATAATTGACGCTGATGATGGATGCCTGTAGCGCGCCCGGCAGAGGGCCGCCGCTGATCTGGACTTCAAAGGCCGGCGAGTAAGTGGCATAACGGGCCATAGGCTAAGTGAGCACCTCACCGGTTAGCGGATCTACGAAAGGAAGCGATGGGATCAGCAGCGACTGTCCCACGGAAATATCGCGTGGATCATCCAGATCGTTGGCAATGGCGATCGGCCGCCAGCTCGCCGGATTGTCGTAAAGCGCGAAAGCGATGCCGCTGAGCGTCTCGCCGCGCTTGACTACGTGCACTTTGCTGAAATCGGCCGTCTGCCGGTTTACCTGCTGGGCCTCCGTCTGCGGATCGAGGAATTCATTGAAAGTGACGGTCAGGCGGGCGCGCACGGGGCGGCCGTCTTCAAGGAACCGGATGAATTTCTGGGAAACCCGCGCCAGCACACAGCGAAATTGCAAGGAAGCCCACGACACGCGCAATACTGGCGGCGCGTGCAGTGTGGAATCGATCTCCATCAGGCTGACCACTTTCTGTGTCTGGTCACGCACGTCGCTAGGCGGCTCCGTGCTGTCGTAGAACAGCTCCATTTCGAGCGTGCGCAGGTTGCCGTTGACGAACTGCAGCAGCGGGCCGGTCAAGCCGGGGATAGCCTGCGCCGCGAAGTTGTTGTCTTTGTTCAGCGTGTATTCCTCGGGATTGAACAACACGTCGAACGACTGGCCGGAATACTCGACAGTGATCTTAGCCTTGGCCAGTCCCACCGTTAGATCCTTCCCATGCGTTCGCGCCAGGCGATCACGCGGCTATCGATCTGTCGGATCACCTGGTCGGCAATCTGGTCAATATTGGCTGGTGGCGAGGCCGGCTTGAGCCAAGGCGCCACGTGCACCGTCTCGACGACCTCGTCCAAGCGGTGCGGCGGTTGTGTCGGTGCGGCGGGTTTCGACGCTGCCAGAGCCGTGGTCCTCGGCGCGGCGGGTAGCTTGACCACTTCGGCCGCCCTGCGCTGCGCCGGGTCTTCAATACGACGCGTGCGGATAGCCATTGTGTGGAAGACATTCGCCATCGCCAGGGTTTGGGTCAGTGCCACACTCGTGGCGCTAGAGGGCAGCGAGGCGATTTCAGTTCGGCATCGCTCTCGGCGCTCGACGAGAAATGTCGATTGTTTCGTAAGCGTGAAGATCCGCGGCGGCTGTGATGGGGGCGAGACTAGTGTGACACGACTACTGCTCAGTGTCTTCTGCATGGCGGCCGTGACCGTCCGGGGAGCAGGGCTCGCGAGCAAAACCAATCGAGCCATGGCTGCCCTCGCCCCCGCGTACGCAATCTGTGACGGCATCGGGGAATGCTGGTGGAGATGCCACGCTATATGGATTGGCGAATGGAGCTGCAGCGTGGAAATCCGGCTGAGGTGCGTGCTCGATCTCGGCCCGCGCACACCGTGCACCAACTCCATGGCCGGCGGCACTAACCTATGGAAGGATCGCACCAGGCGGCGGCCTCGTATAGCGCGAGCCCAAGTGCGCCAGTGGCTATGCCGTGCGCCCGCGATGGTACGAATTACAGCCTGGTATTTCTTCCTCATTGTCAGCTTCATTCGGGCTCTGCCGCCGACTGGTTCACGCGCAGATTGATCGACGAAATCTCGTCCACCCACCTCCGCCGTTCCGCGTGCTCCAGGTTCCAGATCGCCTCTGGCGGCCAATGGAAGTGATATGCGACGAAGGCTACCTCCTGATACAGCGCATTCAGGGGGTAGCCGCGAACCCCCCCGCGCGGTTCAACTCCACCGAGAACGCGTGCTCACACTGCGGACACACGGCCTCTACCTGCGCGTTACCATCCCGATTGATGCGGTTATAAAATTCCTGCAAATAGGCCAGATCCGCCGAATACAAACCCTCGATGATCTTGGGATTCATTTGGGGCAGCGAACCCAGCTTGGTGATCACCCGCGACAGCAGTATCACCACCAAGTACGCTTCATTGGACTGCACCCGCGGATCTTTGAGAGGCAGAATTTCATCGGCGGCCGTGGCCAGCCGCATCAGGCCTTTGCGATGCAGGGTGCCGTCTGCATCAGCAAAGCCCAGCGGCAACGTGAATTCGAATTCCGTTTGAAACATGGCGCTCCTCCGCTCAGGAAGCTCTCTCGACGCGCTCGCAGCTTATGGTGAGCGTCTCGATGGCAATGTCGTTTCCTTTGGCATTGAAGCTGGGGCCGTCCCACTTGCTCGGCCAGGCGGAAAAGAAATTCCAGCGCACCTTCTCGGTTCCGGTATCGTCGCACATGACCACGGATCCGTTTTTGCGCTGGAGTTGCCCGGTGATGGCTGTGACATGCCAGTCGTGCAATTCGGTGGAATCCGTGGATCCCCATTTGAGCGTAATGTCCGGGTAGCTGGCCTTTCCGATCAATTTGCGCACGGTGGCGGAGTCGCCGCCTTCACGGTACTCGGCTATTTCCACGTGCGAGCCCAGCCCGCTGCATTCAGTAAATCCGGCCTGTTGGATACCGTCTATCTCCACTCGAAAACGAAATCCCTTGTATGGGTCTACCCTCCCTGGTGCTGCCATTGGTATTTCTCCTTTCGACTCATTCGCTCACACTCGATCCGCCCGGTTCCTGAATGATTTGGAACACCACGTACTCGGCGGGCGGCACTGTATACAGCGTCACCTGGATGATCAGCTGGCCGAGGGCGATGCTCTGTGGGGTGTTATTCGTCGAATCCACCACCACATTGAATGCGTCCTTCGCGGTCGCCCCTTCCAGCGCGCCCAATTGCCATTGGCTATTCAGGAAGTCCGTCACCAAGCGCTTGACCGTGCCCCACAAGGTAGGGTTGTTGGGCTCGAAGACGGCGAAGCGCGTGCCGTCGCGCAAGGAGGCTTCCACGAAGTTCACAAAGCGGCGGATGCTGTTGTAGCGCCACTGCGTAACGTCGGGAGGGGCGACGGTGCGGGCGCCCCAGACTACCACGCCGTGCGCGGGGAAAGAGCGGATCACATCAATGCCCAGGTCGTTCAACGGCCCTTGCTCATCGTCGGTAAGGTTGCGCGACAGGTCCAGCGCGGACACTATCTGTTCGTTGGCCGGCGCCTTAAATACACCCCGGGTGTTATCATTATTGGCGTAAACACCAGCCATGTGTCCGGAGGCCGGCACCCCGATCCGGCCGCTACCCAGCGGATTGGAAATCGCGATCCACGGATAGTACAACGACCCCATACCGCGTTCCGAGCTAAGATTGTTGCGCTGCGCCGTAATGATGCTCGGATCGAACGCTTTTGTAGTATCCTCCCAAGCCGGATCGAGAATGGCGAAACGGTTCAGCACCTTCTCGCAGTGCGCGATCATATATTGCTGCACGTCTTGGGTGTCCGCCTTATTAACAGAGAAGCCTTTGGCGGCTACGTCCGGCACGCAAAGTAAGTTGGCTTCCGGTATCCGGAGCAGCGTGTCGATGCCATCGTGATAGTTTTTGGTAGTAATCTTCGTGATATCGTCGCTCACACCGTTAGTCAGGTTCGTAGCCGCCAGAGCCACCGGAACATTGCCGGCCGGAGGAGCGGGCGAGGGGGGATCGGCGAGCGCCACCGTAACCGCCTGCGAGTTTACGATTTTGGCGAAATACTGGCTGTGGCGAGGATCCATCGAGAGGTTGGCAAACACCTCCTTGCCAGTCTTGTTCGGCCAATTGATGGTCAGTGTGAACTCCACGGTGGCTATGGCAACGGCCTGATGCGCCGCATCCTGCGGGTAGGTGTTGACCAGACCATTGGTCAAAGTGATTGCCTTGCCGATCGTGTCAACGCTCCGCACCACGCCCTGCTCCGAAGCGCCGCCTTGCTGGCTGATGTTGACATAGGTCCCCACCTGTATGCTGGTCACCGAACCTACCTGGATTCGTTGCTGTCCGGGTGTCAGGTCCGGCGTCCGGATGTCGCCGGCGGCGGTGTAGTTGTTAACAAGGTTGGCGGCGAATGTGATCGTAGCGTTGCCGTTGGTGGCGATCGTAGCGATCGTGGCAAGCTCCGAAGTCCCTCCATCCTCGATCAGCACGCTATCGCCCTGATTGAATTTCTGGGCATCCGCTTTCGCTATGGTGGCCTGGTTTTGTCCTTTGTTTACGACGGCCGTTAGCTGGACTTGTTGGCGGGTCGCAGTGGTTTGGGCGATGCTGGCATTGTCCACCTGCGCGGTAATGTTGTTGCCGCCCGCGCCTTCTTTGATCGCGGTCGCCACCAGCGTCGTGTTTCCGGCATTACTACGGTCCTTGAGATTCAACGATGCCTGCACGCCTGTGCCGATACGCACGAACCAGCACTGGCCGCCGCCCTCGTTGAAGAACCCGTTGACTGCATGCGTAACATACACACGCATCGGATCTTCGATATAACTGCCAAAGACCTGCCCAAACTGATTCGCATTGGTGAGTAACGTGGGTTGCAGCAGCGGACCCATTTGCGCCGGTCCCACAAAAGCCGCGATGGAGGTGGGCGCCCCCGCGATCGGTCCGGGAACCTGCACTTCATCGATATAAACGCCTGGCGCCTTGCCAGTGGCAACGAAAGCCATTCCTATTCCTCCTTCTCGAATTCCCTCCCAAACTAAAGCGGTGTCAATGTGACCGGGAAATCCCCGGGGTGCCCGGGCACCACCACCTTTTCGATCAACGGCTGAAATCCGCTAGCCACGATTCGCAACGTATGCGAGCCGGCTTGCACGCCGGAGAAGACGAAGCGGCCGTCATCGCCGGAGCGTGTTCGGAGCCCGGCATCCAACAGGTCGGCCAATGCGCCGGGCACGCCATCCCCTGCGCCATCCAACACC
>Ga0306920_100000204_pt1 | contig 68663 bp, 57 predicted proteins | sample flu12Cox44000170_FD_204666 | JGI IMG/M metagenome (GOLD analysis project Ga0306920, IMG submission 204666) | Lab enrichment of tropical soil microbial communities from Luquillo Experimental Forest, Puerto Rico - flux4day.12C.oxic.44.000.170 (v2)... | ecosystem: Environmental > Terrestrial >...
GCGATGAGGGCGTTGCTGCGGGCCACTTCGGGACGGTTCTGGAGCGCTGTGCGGATCAGCTCTTCAGGTGAGGCATTGAGGTCGGCGAGCGCGAGCGGTGCCGGTTCCCGCTCTGCAGGGATGAGCTCAATGGTCGGCTGAAGGTGCAGTGTCTGTGCCAGTTGTGTGGCTGCCAGCCGCAGCTGCTGCCGGGCACGGGTGAGATCGAGCTGCAGCCGCTCGGTCTGGGTCTCGACGCGCAAGGCATCCCCTTTGAACGCGATCCCGATCTGCACCGCCTCCTTGAGCTGCTGTTCATAACTCTGAGAGATCCGCAGGGAATCGGTCACGACGTCTACGAGCGCGCCGGCGCTCACGAGGGCGAAATACTGCTGGGCGGCGAGGAGACTCGAGTCCTGGTCCTGCACCTTGGCGCCCGCGTCCGCTGCAGCGACCAGCTGATGGGTCTGCAGAGACGTAAAAATGGCATCGCCAACCGGGATTTGCGCCGTGAGGTAGGCACCGTTCTTGTCCGCGTGTCTAGTGACATCAATCATGGTGCCGTTCACGTTCTGATCGAAGCCACTGTGGTGCAGATAGCTTGCGGACGGCGCCAGCGTCGGCAGGAACCGCTCCAGTGCGCTCACGTAATTGGCATGCGCGTCATCGACCGCATTGTGAGCGAGTTGCACATCGAGATTCTGTGCGCCGGCGAGTCGCAACGTGGTGGGCAGATCGATCGGATAGGTCGGGGCTGCAGCGGGTGCGTGAGGCGGCTCTTGTGCCGCAGCCATGCCGATCCAGCACGCCAGCAGCAAGCTCGGACTGGAACGCCCAGCACCGGTGCGTCTCATGGCGTCGCAACCTGCACGACCTGGCCGTCGCTCAGCTTGAGTTTGCCGGCGAGTATGACTCTATCGCCGGCTGTCAGACCCTCTAGCACCTCGACGCTCTTACCGTCATTGAAGCCGACCTTGATTGCACGCTTCTTGGCTTTGTTGCCGTCCACGCCGTAGGCAAATGCATTCGCCTTCTCCATGATCAGCGACTCGGCTGGCATGAGCAGGGCGCTCTCCTTGCGCTCGATGCCGATCTTCGCGGTCACGAGCATCCCCGGGCGCAGCGCCAACGCGGGATTCTCGAGTATGACCTCAGCCAACATGGTTCTGCTGGCGGCGTCCAGCGCGTAGCTGAAGCGCGTGACCTTTCCCTCGAACTGCAGGCCGGGCAGGTTGTCCGTGGTCACCAAGACCGGTTGGCCCGCGGCAACGCGACTCGCCTCGACCTCCGGCACCGCAGCCTGCAGGCGTACCTTGCTGAAGTCCATGAGCGCGACGATCGCTGAGCTGGCGCTTCCCGCCTGAATCAACGCGCCGGGATCAACGAAGCGTTGCGTAATAATGCCGCTGAAGGGCGCGGTAATCGTCGCATAGCCGAGGAGGGTTTCGCTCTGCGCGAGACTCGCGCGTGCGACGTCGAAGCGCCCGCGTGCCTGGTCGACCGTGTCCGGGACGACGAGATCGGGCAGCCTCTGTAATGATTCTTTCAGGCGCGTGTAGTCGGCCTCGGCGGCCCGGAGTTCCGCTTCCTGCCGCGCCTTCGCGGCCACGAGCTCCGGTATCTCAATGCGCGCCAACACGGCGCCGCTGGTCACCCGGTCGCCTTTGTCCACCGTGATGGTCTTCAGGTAGCCAGAGACCTTGGCGTAAAGAGTCGCCTGCTGGAATGGGATCACCTGTGCCGGCAGGATAACCGAGCGCATGATCGGTCCGACCGAGAGGTGCGTCAGATGCACCTGGACGGGCGCATCCTCGGGAGCCTTTGCCGCTTGCCCGCGGCCGGGATCACAGGCGCTCAAGAACGTGAGCGCCCCGAGAAGTAACGCAGTTCGAGCAAGGGCAAGTCTGCGGTCAACCTGCGGTGACGATCGGCTCATGCACCGGCCTCCGAAGTGCCCTCCGGCAGCAAGGACACGCGTGTGGGCGTCTTGGAGCTCAACAACGCGAATACCGCCGGCAGCACCAACAAAGTGGCCACGGTCGCCAGGGCGAGCCCGCCCACGACCGCTCGGCCGAGCGGCGCCGTTTGCGCGCCGCTCCTACCCAGTCCCACGGCCATCGGCAACATTCCCGCGATCATCGCGGCGCTGGTCATCAGGATCGGGCGCAGCCGACTGCGTCCGCCTTCCACCGCGGCCGCGGCGCGATCGTGGCTCGCGCGCGCTCGCTCGGCAAAGGTGACCAGCAGGATCGCGTTCGAGACGGCGACTCCCACCGCCATGATCGCGCCGATGAAGGACTCGATATTGAGCGTCGTGCCGGTGAGCCACAGCGCCAGGACCACGCCGGCCAGGGCGGCAGGCAGCACCGATATCACCGCGACGGAGAGCCGCAGCGACTGAAAGTTAGCGGCCAGCATCAGGAAGATGGCCAGGATCGCGATGCCTAAGCCCGTTTGCAGGCCACTCTGCATCTGATTCAGCGGCTGGACCTGGCCGCGGACGGCGATCGTCACCCTGGCAGGAGGCCTCCCGAGCTTGGAGATCGTCTCCCTCACAGCCGCCGCCGCGCTCCCGAGATCGGTGTTGAAAAGATTGGCGGTCACGCTCACCGTGCGCTGGCTGTTGTAGCGCGCGTATTCGCCCACGGCACTCCCATCGCTCACGCGCCCGACATTGCGCAACAGCTGACTCTCGCCAGCGCGTGGCGTCACGGTGATGTTGCGCACTTCCTCCGTCGAGGTCATCAGGGCCTGAGGCAGTTGCACCTGCACCTGGTATGAGACCCCGGTGTTCGCGTCCGCCCAATAATTCGGCACCACGTAACGGCTGGAGGAGGTTGCGGTGATGAGCGCCCGCGACACATCGGCCATGCTCAAGCCAAGAAGTCCTGCACGTTCGCGATCGACGTTGACGTTAACCGTGGGGTAATCGAGGGTCTGGCCAAACTGCACGTCCCGCAACTGCGGCATTCGACTCAAGGCAGTTCTCACCTTCTCGGCGAACGCGCGATCATCGGCGAGATTAAGTCCCATCACGCTCACCTCGATCGGGGTCGGGGAGCCCATGCTCATGACGCGAGTCACGATGTCGCTCGGCTCGAATGAGAAACTGACCTCCGGCAGCTCCCTGGCAAATCGCGCGCGCAAACGCTCCTTGAACGGCTCCATGCGCAAACCGCTGCCCGCCTTGAACTGCACCTGAAGCACCGCCTCATGAGGTCCGTCGCTCCAGAGGTAGATGAGGTTGATCGGGTAATTGGGCGGGTGCACTCCCACGAACCCGAGGGTCACATCGACCTTGTCGGCTCCACCGGCCGCATCCTTGATCAGGTCCAGCAGCTGGAGGGCGATCTGTTCGGTCCTCTCCACTCGCGTGCCCGCGGGCGCGCGCACGCGCAGCTGCAACTGATCGGTATCGAGCTGCGGAAAGATATCAGTGCCCAGACGCGGTCCAACCACTCCCAGGATGAGAACCGTCACGGCGAGGTAGGCGGCCACGGCGCGGCCCCGCAGCGCGACTACGCGGCGCGCGAGCTGCGTATAGCGTTCCCGAAACCGCTCGAATCGACCGGAATCCGCCTCATGAAGGGCCGACTGGCCCGCTCCCTTGCCCAGCCAGACCACGAGCACCGGGACCACGGTGCTGGCGAGAAGAAACGAGGCCACCATCGAGAATCCGACGGCGAGCGAGAGCGGCAGAAACATTGCCTTGGCCGTGCCCGTCATAAAGAACGCTGGCACGAATACCGCCAGCACGCACAGCATCGCAATTAGGAGCGGCACGGCGACCTCGCGCGCTGAATCCACGACTGCGCGAGCGAGCGGGCCCCCCGCAGCGTGCTTTGTTGCGATGTTCTCCACGACTACCGTGGACATGTCTACGAGCACCCCGATAGCGAGCGCCATGCCGCCGAGTGTCATGATGTTCACGGTCTGACCGGTGATGGCAAGCGCGAGCACCGCTCCCATCAACGCGATCGGAATGTTGATCACGACAATCAGTGCGCTGCGCCAGTCGCGTATGAACAGCAGCACCATGACGCCCGCGAGGAGCGCCCCCAGGGTCCCCTCCGTGACGAGGCTCTCAATCGCACGGGTGACATACCCCGACTGATCGAACTCGTAGCTGACCCGGATGTCATTCGGCAAGACGCTCTGGAATTTCTGGAGGTTGCTCCTGACGAGGTTCACGACCGTGAGCGTTGAGGCATCCGCGCGCTTGGTGACCGGAATGTAAACGGTGCGTCGGCCGTTCACGAGCGCATAGCTCGTGATGATGTCCGAGCCATCCGTTACCGTCGCCACATCACGCACGAACACGGCCGGATAACTCGTGGCGCGCACCGGAACCGCCTCTAGGTCCTTGATGTTGTTGACCACCGAATTGAGCGGCACCATCGGATACTGATCGCCAAGCGTCACGTTGCCGGAGGGTGTGATGATGTTGGCCGCAGTGAGCGCCACCACCAGGTCATCCGGAGACATGTTATAGGCGCGCAAGCGCTCGGGCTTGGCGTTGATAAGGATGGTGCGCGCGGCGCCACCGAAGGGTGGTGGCGCGGACACTCCGGGGAGCGTCGCAAAAAGCGGGCGCACCAGGTTCAACGCTGCGTCCTGCATCTCGCCCACCGAGCGCGTGCTGCTCGAGAACACAAGGTTTCCGACTGGGACGCTGCCGGAGTCGAATCGCATGACAAAGGGCGGCAGGGTTCCCGGTGGCATGAAAGCACGGGCGCGATTGACGTAAGAAACGGTCTCCGCCATCGCCTGCGCCATGTCCGTGCCCGGATAGAACTGCAACTTGATGATCGCGTTGCTCTGGATAGACTTCGACTCGACGTGCTCGATGCCGGTGATGTAGAGGAAGTGATACTCATAGTAGTAGGTGAGGTAGCCTTCCATCTGCGCCGGGTCGATCCCGCCATAGGGCTGCGCGACATAGATGGTGGGGGTCCCGAGGCTCGGAAAGATGTCCCGGGGCATCTGCAGCAGCGCGAGAGTCGCTGCGAGCAGGATACCGACGACCGCCACCATCGCGGTCACGGGGCGTCGTAGCGCGGATTCGGCGAGATTCATGCGACTGCCCTCAAGACGACTGAAACCCAGCTCGGCGCCGTTGCTGCGATCACTCGAGTGGTTCTGACACCGATTTGGCGCTGGTTCCCTTCAGCAGCGTGACCACCGCCACTGCGTGGCCATTACTGAGCTTTGGAGTGACGCTCACCGCCCGATACCCTGTGGAGGCCTGCTCCGCCTGGTCAACCGCCGACTGCAGCGACTTTGTCGATTTCGCGCAGGCCGCCACTTGTTTTTTGGCGTCGGCGAGATCATCGCCTCCCGTAATCGCCTCAGTCTTAGCGATCTTCCCGGTGTTGTGATCGACGAGAACTTCCGAGTACTTCCCGTCCTGGGCCGTGTAGACCGATAGCTGGAAATGCCCCTCGTCCACTTCGAATTTGCCCGAGATCGGCTTCCCCTGAGACTCAGCGGCAGTCAAGCCTTGCTGCAATGTGACTTTGGCGGCTGGCAGGTGCTTCGCGAGTGCCGCACCGGAAGCCTCGTCCTCGTCTGACCAGGCGACGGAACCCGTTGGCCCGATCACGCCAAGCGCCAGGATTGCTGCGACCACTTTGTTCCACATGACAGTAACCTCCTCGTCGAGAGGCGAGAGCCTGCGGTGAGCGTCTCGCCTGTTGGGCCAATGTTCACCTCACCATCACCCAGGCCGGGTGCAGCAGCGGAAAGGCGATCAGCCCGATGAGTGCGGTGACCGCCATGAGCAGCGGGTTGCTCACCTTCCAGCGAAAGAGTGTCACGAGCGCCGTTAGCCCGATGAGAATCGTGAGCCAGTCGCCGATCGCAATCCGCCCGAGGAGCACGCAGGCTCCGAGGATGGTCCCGATAGCCGCGGCGTACGCCCCCTTGACGAAGCCCTGTACGCTCCGGTTCGCGCGATGCCGCGCGAGGATCGGCGCGGCCACCAGTACCAGAATGAACGACGGCAGAAAGATGCCGATGGTCGCCGCCAGCGAGCCTGCGAAGCCTGCGACCAGATAGCCGACGAACGTTGCGGTGATGACCACCGGCCCCGGGCTGATCATCCCAACCGCGACGGCGACCAGGAAGTCGCGCTCGTTGAGCCAGCCGTACTGCTGCACAACCCCCTGCTGCAGAAAAGGAACGATCACGAGACCGCTGCCGAAGGTGAGGGCGCCCGCCTTGAGAAAGAACAGCAGGAGTTTGGTGAGCGTGGAGGCGCCTGCTAGGGGCGCCATCGGTGCAACTGGCGCGAGTGGCGCCGCGGCGAGCAGCGGCGTGGCGGAAGAGGCCCGCTGCCAAAACCTGCCGTAGTAGAGGATGCCGATGATCCCCGCGCCGATGAAAAGCAACGCCACCTCGGCCTGCAAGGCAATGGTTACCGCGAAGCACACCACGGCGAGCATCCATTGCAACCAATCCTCCATGCCGAGCTTGGCAAGCCGATAGCAGGAATGCAGGATCAGCGCGATCACTGCCGGACTCACGCCATAGAAGATGGCCGTCACGGGCTGCAGGCCGCCGAAGTGGACGTACAAGGCGCCGAGCGCCGCCACGATCAAAAAGTTGGGGAGAATGAACGCCCAACCGCCAGCCCAGGCCGCCCAGAATCCGCCCCGAATGTACGAGACATAGATGCCGACCTGGATCGCGAGCGGCCCCGGGAGCGATTGGCACACCGCGATGGCTTCACGCATCTGCTCCTTGGTCAGCCAGGCGCGCTCGGTGACGAGCTCGCGCTCCATCTGGCCGACGAGAGCGACCGGGCCGCCAAACCCCAGCAGCCCGAGGCGCAGGAAGTACCGCACAAGCTCGTGGATCGGACGAGGGCTGCCAGAGGCCTCATTCATGGCGAGTCACGCCTCGCGAGTTCATAAAGCCGCCCGTCAGGACCCGCGCTTCAGGTTGGCTAGATCGAGAGCGGTACGCAGCGCCTGCGCAAGGCGCTGTGCATCGTCATTCGCCCAGAAGTGCATGAAGAACAGGTGAGGCGAGTCATCGATCATATGGCTGTGTAACGCCGTCACCTCGATGCCGTGTTGACGCAGCGTCTTCAAGATCGGGTTGACTTCGTTTCCGAGCATGACGAAGTCACCCGTGATCGCCGCCTTGCCACCCCCGGTGGGCTGGAAGTTGAGCGCAGTGGCAGTGCCCATCGATGGTGGGATGCTCATTCCGCCTTCGGAAACGGCTTCCGCGCGCGGAATGCTGAATTGGTAGACCCCACCGTTCGCGGTGCCCTTGTATCCGAGCACTCTCTCAATTGCGGCCGTGTCCAACTCGAGCGATGCCGATGTTGGTGATGCGACCGCCTGAGTGAATGGCGTCTTGCTCAAGGCAAGGCCGGCATGCAGGGCTTGTGCCAGCTTCACCGGATCGCCGTGACCTCCCACATGCATATAGAAGACGGGGACCGAGGTTCGCAGCAGATGATTGTGGAGGGCGGTAATCTCGACGCCGCCCTCGATGAGGCGCGCCATCACCGGGCTCACCTCCGTGTCGGTCAGAACGAGGTCGCCCATGACCATGGCACCGTCGCTCGCCGGCTGAAAAGCAAGCCACGAACCGAAAGCCAGCGCCGGTTTGATCGCCACGCCATCGACCGTCACATTCAGATCCGAACGCGGCAGGCCGTACTTGTGCACGCCGCCGGGCAGGTCCGCTCCCTTCTTGCCGAGTGCCTGATCGACCCGCGACCAGTCAATGTCGGAGGCCGCGGCCGAGGCGCACACCGCCAGCGCTAGCAGGCTGATCATCCCGATCACCATTCGGTTCATCGCAACTCCTTCCCGTGGCTGCGGGTCAATTCGCGAAGTGCGGCGGCGAGCCGATCCAGCTCGGCCGTCTGCGTGTAGAGGTAGCAGGAGGCCCGCGCGGCAGCGCTCACTCCGAAGCGCTTCAGGAGCGGCAGTGCAGCGAGATCGCCGGCGCGGATGGCGATTCCGCGTGTATCCAGGTACTGGAGGATGTCGGGAGGAGAGTGTCCTGCCAACACGAACGAGAAGACGGGCACTCGCTGCGCCGCCGAGCGCGGTCCAAGTAGCCGCAAGCCTGGGATATCGGTCAGCTGCTCGAGAGCATGTTGCGTGAGATCGGCCTCTTGCCGTTCGATGGCGCTGCGCTTTCGGCTGCGCAAGTAGTGAACGGCGGCCGCGAGGCCGACGGCCCCCGACACATTCGGTGTGCCGGCGCCGAACTTGCGAGCCGCGTGCTCGAATTCCTGGGACGCGAATTCGACCTCATGCGCCATGTTCGATCCGGACTGATAGGGCGACATGTCTTCGAGCAGCTCACGCCGCGCCCAAAGAACCCCGACGCCCATGGGACCGAGCATCTTGTGGCCGGAGAACACCAGGAAGTCGCAGCCGAGGCTCTGCACATCAAGCGGAATGTGCGGAGCGGACTGCGCGGCATCAATGAGCACGCGGGCGCCGGCACGACGCGCGCGCGCGCAGATCTCTGCGGCCGGATTAATGTATCCCGCAACGTTGGAGACATGACTGAAACTGACGAGGCGTGTGCGCTCGGAGAGCTTCCGGTCGAGATCATCGAGGCGCACGCGCCCCTCATCATCCACGTCGAGATAGCGCACGGCGGTGCCCGTCTCTTCGGCCACCAGGCGCCAGGGCAAGAGGTTCGAAGCGTGCTCGGCTACGGTCAGGAGCAGCTCATCCCCCCGGCGAAGGCGTGGACGCGCCCAGGCACTCGCCACGAGATTGATGCCCTCGGTGGTCCCTCTTACCCACACCACTTCATCGGGATCCGCTGCATTGATGAAGGCCGCCAGCGTGCGCCGTGCGTCTTCATACTGCTCAAAGGCTCGCCGTGCGAGGGTGTGCAGCGTGGCACCCGGATTGGCGTTGTCGTGCCGGTAATACTCGAGCAGGGCTGCGAGCACCGCCGCGGGACGCTGGGTAGTAGCGGCACTGTCGAGGTATGCGAGCGGTTGGCCGCTCACAGTCTGATCCAATGCCGGGAAGTCGGCGCGCCAGCGATCGACTTCGTTCAACTCTGGGGCGCCGGAGGACCCCAAGGCTGCCTCCGGGCGGATGCTGCCGCTGAGCCAAGCGCCGAGCGCGAGCTGGCCGAGCTCGCGACGGGTGATATCGCACCGGCCGGAAGACGGAGCAAACCTCATCGCCGCATCTCGTTCAGAATCGTCTGCGGATGCCAATCATGACGCTCCCCGCCCAACGAGCGGCACCAGGTGTACAGCGCGTCGTACAAGGGCAGGGCGGTCTTCAGCAGCTCCTGGTCATCGCCGATGTTGGCGCCCAAGCCGAGCGAAATGGCCAACAGTCCCGGGGCCTGCGGTGATCGCTCCAGCGTGTCCGTATCAGCCGCGCGCACGATCTCCGCGAGGCGCGCGAGTGCGGGCTCCTCGAGGTGGTACTTCTCGAGAAAGGCGTCGAAGCTGCACAACGGACCGGAATGGGTGAGCTCGACCCCCGGCACATCAAAGGGAATCGCGCCGTCACGCTCGGCGACCGCCAGCACCTCTGCGGCCGGTACGTAATGAATCTCGGCATCCCGGTCGATGAAGCGGCGGATGAGCCACGGGCAAGCTAGCCGGTCGATCTTGGGACGTTCACGCGTGACCCATCTCATAGGACCTCCGACCGCGCCACCAGGAAGTACTTAGTTTATGATATAACGATAAGGTAGCATGCACTACAATGCCACCCCCAGCGCCAGCCTGGCTGCTTCTCATCACGAATCTCCCGGGGCCCAACGCCACCCTGCGGATGCGCATCTGGCGCGCGCTGAAGGCGGCGGGCGCAGGACTCCTGCGCGATGGCGCCTATCTGCTCCCCAACGGGGAACGCTCGCGGCAGGTGCTCGAGGAACAGGGAACCGACATCAAGGCCGCAGGTGGACAGGTCCAGGTCTTGTCCTTCGATGCCGAATCGACCGAGCAGAATGCCGAGCTCGTCGCTCTCTTTGATCGAACCGCAGACTATGCCGAGGCGATCGAACGCCTTGATGCCCTCAAGGGGGAGCTGGCGAAGCTCCGCGAGCCCGAAGCGCGACAGCGCCTCGCCGCCATCGCTCGGGAGGTCACCGCGATCACCGTACGAGACTTCTTTCCCGGGGAGCCGCGCAAGCAGATGGAAGGGGCGCTCACCGATGCCGAGATGGCCCTCAACGCGCGCTTTGCGCCCGATGAGCCCCATCCGGCGCACCGCAGGATCCAGCCGCGCGACCGTAAGGACTACCGCGGACGCACCTGGGCGACCCGGGAACGCTTGTGGATCGATCGAGCCGCCTCAGCCTGGCTGATCCGTCGCTTCATCGATCCGAAGGCGAAATTTCTCTGGCTCAAGCGCGTCAAGGATTGCCCGAAGAGCGCCGTCGGCTTCGACTTCGACGGCGCCGAGTTCACGCACGTGGACTCCAAGGTCACCTTCGAGGTGCTGCTCGGCAGCTTCAACCTGGAGCAGGACGCCGGGTTGGTGCGGCTCGGAGCCCTCGTCCATCACCTTGACGTCGGCGGCATCCCGATTGCAGAAGGACCGGGGTTTGCGACCATCATGGCGGGAGCCCGCTCACTTCAGCCGGACGATGACGCCTTGCTGAAAGCCATGACTCCCGTGCTCGACAGTTTGTACGCCGGCTACGCCGATGCGAATCGAAAGGGATGAGGAGCGGAGGAGCCCCTGGACCTGTCGAACGTTTTCTTGTTCTTCACGGTCGGCGTACTAGCGTCGCTCTGCCCAACCGTCGCCTTGACGCAAACACCGTCGAGTGAACGACTCGTCCTGCAAGCCAAGATTCCCCTGGGCGACGTCCGGGGTCGCATTGACCATCTCGCGGTCGATCTGAATCGACAGCGGCTGTTTGTCGCGGAGCTCGGGAATGACACGGTCGGGGTGGTCGACCTCAAGGAGCGCAGCGTCGCGCTCAGGATCGCCGGTCTCAAGGAGCCTCAAGGTATCGGCTACGTGGCCTCGACCGATACGGTGTATGTCGCTAACGCCTCTGACGGCACGGTGCGACTCTTTCAAGGTCCCAACCTCTCACCGACCGGTCGGATCGAGCTCGGCGATGATGCCGACAACGTGCGTGTCGATGAGGCAGCCCACGAGGTTTGGGTGGGGTACGGCGGTGGCGCACTCGCCGTCATCGATACGGCAAGCCGTCGCAAGATTGCGGACGTCTCCCTCAAGGCTCATCCCGAGAGTTTCCGCCTCGAGGCGTCCGGCCAACGTATCTTTGTCAACGTCCCCGACGCGCACGAGATTGCGGTGGTCGATCGAAGCGCTCGGAAGCAGATCGCGAGTTGGCCCAACGGGCCGTTTAGTGCCAATTTTCCGCTCGCGCTCGACCCGGCACGCCAAAGGGTCCTGTCGATCTTCCGTCATCCTGCGGTGCTCGCAGCATTCCAAGCCCAGGAGGGCAAACGGATCGCGACCGTCGAGACGTGCGGGGATTCGGACGACGCGTTCATCGATGGCAAGCGCAATCTGATCTACGTGATCTGTGGTGCGGGGTACGTTGACGTTCTCGAGGTACGCGGCGAGACGTACCAGCGAGTGAGCCGGGTCACGACCCTGTCCGGTGCCCGAACCGGTCTTTTCGTGCCAGAGCTCGATCGACTCTTTGTCGCCGCGCGTGCGCGCGGCTCAGCACCCGCGGCCGTGTGGGAGTTTCGTCCGACAAACTAAGGATCGAAGTCGATCACGGAGGACTGTGCCTCTAATGTCCAGGATTGCCCTCGTCCTGCTGTGCCTGGCGAGCTTTCCGGCTGGCAGCTCAGCACAGAGCCTGATTCAGGTCGGGGCAATTGATGTCCCGGGCGCGAAGGGCGAGCGGTTTGATTACCTGACAATGGATGATGAGGATCACTATCTCCTCTCAGCGCATCTCGGCCCGGGAATCCTCTACGTGATTGATGTGCGAACCAACGCGCTCGTAAAGGCGATCCCCGGAGTGCGCGGTATCACCGGAGTGGAGTATGTGCCCGGGCTCCATAAGGCATACACCTCGGATTGGGGTGAGGAGAAGATCGGCGTGGTGGATCTTCGGCAGATGCTCGTAGTGCGACGCCTGCCGACCGCCGCGAAGCCCAATGGCAGTACCTACGCTGCCCCGTTTCGGAAAGTCTACGTAGTCAATACCAACGGGAAAGCGGTGACCATCGTAAATGTGGACACCGATCAGATCGTCGCGACGCTCAGATTCGACAGCGAGACGGGGATGCCGCAATACGATTCGGTCGCAAAGAAGGTCTACGTAAACCTGCGCAACACGAACGAGATAGCTGTGATCGATCCGGCAACCGATACCGTCGCGGCAAGATATCCCGTGGCGGGCTGTCGGTATAACCACGGTATGGCGGTGGATTCCGAGCACCACCGCGCCTTTCTGCTTTGCGGTAGTAGTCACACGCTCACGGTCGTAGCGCTCGATTCTCAGCGAGCGCTCGCCCACTTTCCGCTGCCGATGGGGGCGGATGTCGTCAAATACGATCCAGGGCTGCACCGCGCGTATGCCGCCTGCTCGAGCGGATTCATCTCCATCGTTCAACAGGATGACCCCGCTCACTTTCACAAAGTCGAGGACTTCCCCGTGCAGAAGCTCGTGCACAGTCTCACGGTGGACCCCGCCACCCATCGTCTCTACGTCCCCGAGCAACAGGAGGACGGTCAGCCGGTCGCACGCATCGTGATCTATCAGCCGGTGAACCCGGCAAGTCCGTGACCTCACGGGAATTGAAGATCGCATGTCCGAGCAGACCCGCGCTATCGGCCGAGAGTGTCCTTCACCACGAGGAGTTGGCCATGGTGCGGGTCGGTGACCCAAACTTGACCGCGGTTGTCCGCCGTCGCCGCGTGCGAGCCCTTGGCCGTTTCAACCGTGCCAAGCAAGCGCGGCTCCCCGCCCGAGGAAACTCCGATGATGGCCAGTGTTCCCTCCTTCGGATCGGGCACGTAGACATGCCGAAGGGTCGAGCTGTATCCGATGATGTCGGTGCCCTTTCCAACCTTCAGGGTGCCAAGGATCCGTCCGTCATGGGTGAGGTCAAGCACCGCGACGCCGCCAGCGCCGGAGCCCACGAATAGCCACGCTGCGGCTTCGTCCAGCGCGAGACCGCTCGAGGAATCTTCGGTGCCGTTCTTCCACTCTGCCACGATTTGGTGCGAGGCGATATCGATCGCTACGGTGCGCTTCTGGCCCTCGCGGTTCGTGTAGACCCGCGACCGGACCGGGTCCACCGCAAGCGACTCCGGCCCTCCGCCGGTCACTTTTATGTCGGCGACGTGGGAGAGGCGGATGTTGCCGTCAGCCGAGAACGCCAGGACTTCCACCTGTCCCTTGTTGGGGTCCTCCTCGGTCACCCAAACCTCGTGGGCAGCGGGAACATATCTAACAATATCCGGCTCCATTTTGAGGGGCGCGGAAGCGACGACCTTGTGCAGCTTGGGATCGATCACGTTCACGGCGGAGTGGCTGCGGTCAGCCGCGAACACGTAGCCATCGCCGGCGTCCGCGGAGGTGGTCCTGCCCTGCCAGACGGCACAGGACTCGTGAGACAAGGTCGCTGGATCGATCAGGTACACGCGGCCGGTTTGCGCCGCAGGAACTATGACTTGGTGCAAGGCCGGTGCGTACACGATGTCGTCGAAACCGATGCCTTTCTCCCCTCCTGGCAGAGACACCGCGACGGCTTTGAGCGCGCTTTCCTTTTGTCCAGCGGCGCTGGGCCCTGCATCATCGCTTCGAGCGGCCCCTGCCACGCCCAGTGACAATGCCAGCGAAACCAGAACAGCCAAGCTTCTCTTCATCTTATGGTTCCTCTGCAATGAACGGTTCCTAATCTCTGCTCAGGCGGGCGGCGACGCGGGCCGGCGTCGTAATGCGCACGCAGCGCTCAGATCAGCAAGCCTCTCGACATGGGAAGAGTCTAACTCCAATGACCTGCAGCGACCTCCCCCGTGCGGGTGCGCACGTGTCGATACGCGCTCTTGAGCCTGATTGCGATAGCATGCTCAATTTGCTACGGGAAACCGGCTCGGAGGAGAACCGATCATGCTTTTCGTACGCAAGCAATTGGTTGAGATGGCGGGCATTGGACTCGCCCTAACGGGGTTGGCCGCCGCTTCCGCAACGCAAGCCGTTTCCGCAGAACAGGCTCACTCGGGCTATCACCTCAAGAAGACCATCCACGTTCCAGGAACTGAAGGATGGGACTACATCAGCATCGACAGCTCAGCTCGCCGCCTCTACATCGGTCGCGGGCAATACCTTCAAGTGATCGATATCGATACGGGTCGGCTGATCGCGCAGCTGACTGACATGCCCGGGGTGCACGGTGTTGCGCTGGTGCCGGAGCTCCGTCGCGGCTTTACGGTAAATGGCGAAGACAACAGCTCCACCATGCTCGATCTGGACAAGCTCAAAGCTCTGGCCCGCATAAGCACCGGCAAGGTGCCGGACTCTTATGCCTATGATCAAACCACGCAACGCGTGTTCATCATGAATAGTGCCGGGAACAATGCGACCGCGATCGATGCAACTACGGGTTCGGCGGCAGGTACGATACCTTTCGCTGGCCAGCCAGAGTTCGCAGTCTCCGACGGCAAGGGTGAAGTGTTCGTCAACATCACCGACAAGAACCAGATGCTGGCCTTCGATGCCAGAACGTTGAAGGTCCTGCACCGTTGGCCCCTGACCTCATGCGAAGGGCCATCTGGGTTGTCGATGGATCGCGAGCATAGGCGGCTCTTTTCCGCCTGCGATAACGAGACGATGGTCGTCATGGATGCGGATAGTGGCAGAGTCGTCGCAGCGCTGCCGACCGGCGCAGGTACGGATGCGAGTGTGTTCGATCCCTCAACCCAGAACGCGTTCGCTTCCGCGGGTGGGTGCGGAACCCTGACGATTATCCACGAGGATTCACCCGACCATTTCCGTGTGCTCGACAACGTCTCGACAGCCTCGGGCGCGCGCACAATGGCGCTAGATGAGAAGACGCATGATGTTTTGCTCGTCACGGCTCGCCACGGTCACGGCGCGACTTATCGGGAGCTGCTGCCGGACAGCTTCGTCGTTCTCGTGGTCGGCAAATAATGACGCCTTGGCATCGGCTCAGAGTGCTTTGTGGCCCCAAGCCTTGAATAGCGGGACGCGCTTGGACGTCTGACTACGCCGGCGGACGAGGCGGTACGCGACTGGAATCACAAACAGCGAGAGCAGCAACGCCGTAATCATTCCCCCGACCATCGGAGCGGCGATACGCCGCATAACCTCTGATCCCGTGCCGCTGCCCCACATGATGGGCAGGAGACCCGCGATGATCACCGCGACCGTCATGGCGACGGGGCGTATGCGAAGGGCGGCGCCCTCGACGATAGCCTGATCGAGGTCACGCTGGTCCTTCAGGTGTCCGCTTGCGGCGCGAGCGGCGACTGCGTGATTCAGATAGACCATCATGACGATTCCGATCTCAGCGGCGACGCCGCCCAGCGCAATGAACCCCACTGCCGAGGCGACCGACATGTTGTAGCCGAGTAGATACATCAGCCAGAAGCCGCCAACGAGCGCAAAGGGCAGCGTCGCCGTGATCAGCGCGGCGTCGCTAAAGCGACGAAACGTGAGGTAGAGCAGTACGAAGATGATCCCCAGCGTGGCCGGCACGACGAGTCTGAGCCGCTCAACGGCCCGTGCGAGATACTCGAATTGACCGGACCAGGAGATCGAGTACCCCGGCGGTAAGTGCACCGAGCTCGCGACGGCCCGCTGCATTTCTCGGACGGCGGTGCTCAAGGGCCTTCCGTGCAAATCGACGTATATCCAGCCGGACGGTCGCGCATTCTCGCTCTTGAGCATCGACGGACCATCGGCTACGCGAATCTCCGCCACGTCACCCAATCGGATCTGAGCGCCACGATCTGTGAGGATTGGCAGATCGCGTAGCCCCTGTAACGAATCGCGCACCTCACGCGGATAGCGCACACTGATCGGAAAGCGCTGCAGGCCCTCGACGGTCTCGCCGATGTCGTCGCCACCAATGGCGGCCGACACGATGCTCTGCACGTCGGAGATGTTAAGCCCGTAGCGCGCCGCGCGTTGCCGATCAATGTCCACATCCACGTAGCGACCGCCAGTGAGTCGTTCCGCGAACACGGAGGTGACACCGGGTACGCGCCTGACGACGGTCTCGATCTGCCTCGCCAGCTGGTCGATGACCTTGAGGTCCGTACCGGCGATCTTGATCCCGACGGGGCTCTTGATTCCCGTGGCAAGCATGTCAATGCGGTTGCGTATGGGCGGAACCCAGATGTTCGTGAGTCCCGGGACCTGCACCACCTGATCAAGCTCCTGGACGAGCTTGTCCGGAGTCATGCCGGCTCGCCATTCGCTGCGTGGCTTGAACTGAATCGTTGTCTCAAACATCTCAAGCGGTGCGGGATCGGTCGCGGTCTCGGCCCGGCCGGCCTTGCCAAACACGCTTGCCACCTCGGGCACGGTTTTAATGAGTCGATCCGTCTGTTCTAGTAGTTGCGTGACCTCGCCCGCCGAGATACCCGGCAGAGCGGAAGGCATGTAAAGAACGTCACCTTCATCGAGGGGCGGCAGGAACTCGGCGCCGATATCAGTGATGGGATAAGCAGTCGCCAGGAGGACCAGGAGCGCCAGGACCAGCACGGCCTTCGGATAAGCGAGGGCGGTGTGCAACAGGGGTCTATAGGCGTTGTACAGCGCACGGTTGACGGGATTGCTGCGTTCTTTGGGGATTCTGCCGCGGATCAGGTACCCCATGAGAACCGGAACGAGCGTCACAGCGAGCCCAGCGGCCCCTGCCATGGAATAGGTCTTGGTGAACGCGAGCGGCGCGAAAAGCCGACCTTCCTGCGCCTGCAGCGTGAAGACCGGTATGAACGAAAGCGTAATGATCAATAGCGAGGTGAAAAGTGCAGGACCCACCTCGACCGCCGCAGTGCCAATCACCTGCCAGTGCTCGGAACCGCGCAGCGCGACCCCCGGATGCGCCTCGTGCCAGGCCTCGATGTGCTTGTGCGCGTTCTCGATCATTACAATGGCGGCATCCACCATCGCTCCGATGGCGATCGCAATCCCGCCCAGAGACATGATGTTGGCGTTGATCCCCTGGTAATGCATCAGCAGGAAGGCGATGAGCACGCCGAGCGGAAGCGACACGATGGCGACCAGGGCGGAGCGCAGGTGAAAGAGGAAGAGGGCGCATACCAGAGCCACAATCAAGAACTCTTCGATGAGCTTGCCCCTGAGGTTCTCAATCGCACGCTTGATGAGCCCAGAGCGGTCGTATGTCGGGACGATTTCGACTCCTTGCGGGAGACTCGTTTTGAGCTGGGCGAGCTTCGTTTTGACGGCGTTGATGGTCTCGAGTGCATTTTTTCCCGAGCGCATGATGATGACGCCGCCGGCGACCTCGCCCTCACCATTCAGGTCCGTGATCCCGCGCCGCATTTCCGGTCCGAACTGCACGGTGGCCACATCGCCGACGCGCACGGCGACACCGGCCTCGGTGGTCGCGAGCGGGATCTGGCGGAAGTCGTCCAGGGTCTTCAAGTAGCCGGAGGCGCGGACCATGTACTCGGCCTCGGCGAGCTCGAGCACCGAGCCCCCGGTCTCTTGGTTTGCGTTGCGGATGGCGCTGATAACCTTGTCGTGCGTGATGTTGAATGCACGCAACTTCTGCGGATTCAGTACGACCTGGTACTGTCGCACCATGCCGCCCAGCGACGCGACTTCAGCGACATTGGGAACCGACTTGAGCTCGTATTTCAGGAACCAATCCTGAAGCGCGCGCAGTTGTGAGAGATCGTGTGTGTGGCTTTTGTCAATGAGCGCGTATTCATAGATCCAGCCGACCCCGGTTGCATCCGGGCCCAGAGCCGTCTTCGCCTCTCGTGGCAGCCGCGATTGCACCTGGTTCAGGTATTCGAGCACGCGCGAGCGGGCCCAGTAGAGATCGGTTCCGTCTTCGAACAGAACGTAAACGAAGGAGTCGCCGAACATCGAATAGCCGCGGACGGTCTTGGCTCCGGGCACCGACAGCATCGTCGTTGCCAGCGGGTAGGTCACCTGATTCTCGACGATCTCCGGCGCTTGTCCCGAGTAAGTCGAGCGAATGATGACCTGGACGTCAGAAAGGTCGGGGATCGCATCGAGAGGCGTGCGCAGCATCGCCCAGATCCCCCAGGCGCCGATCGCAGCGACCGCGAGAAGCACCAGAAAGCGGTTGGCAATACACGCGCGGATGAGCCGGGCGATCATTTGAGGCGCGCCTCCGTCGCTTTGAGGCTGGCCTCGGAGTCGATCAGGAATTGTCCCGAGACGACGACCTTTTGTCCCAACGTCAGTCCTGAGCGAATCTCGGTTTGTCCGCCACTCTGCGCACCGGTCTCGACGTTCACGGGCCGGAACCGGCCATTGCCCTCGGACACCATGACGACACGCCGCGTCCCCGTCTCGATGAGGGCTTCACTCGGCACCATGAGGACATCCGACCCGGCGTCGGATACGAACTGAACCGTCATGAACATTCCGGGTAACAGCTTCAGCTTCGGATTGGGAAGTGCCACACGCGCGGTGAGCGTGCGGGTCGCGAGGCTCACGCTCGGGAGAACCGCACTGATCGTTCCGTCAAAGACTTCACCCGGCAGGGCCTGTGTCCGTGCCTTCACCGGATCGCCCGCGTGCACGTGCTGTTCGAGACTCTCGGGCACTTCGGTATTAACCCAGACCTTTGAGAGACCATTGATGCGAAACAGCGGTGAGCCCATCGTCACCGTCATGCCTTCCCGCGCCGTGAGTTCTGTGACGATGCCGGAGATCGGTGCCGTCAGAGTGAAGCGGGACTGCGGGGTACCGGTCTTCTCGAGTTTCCGGATCAGATCCTCCGGCATACCGGCGAGGCGCAGCCGCTGGCGCGCGCCTTCGGCAAGATCCGCAGCTCCAGGGCTCCTGAGATCCCTGACCGCGAGGTATTCCACCTGCGCGGCAGCCCAATCGGGTACGTATAGATCGGCGAGAGCTTCGCCCTGACGCACCGTGTCCTGCGCCGCGCGTACGCGCAAACGCTCGAGGAATCCGTTCGCGCGGGCCTGCACCAGCGCGACATCGCGCTCGTCGTAGACGACCGTGGCGCTGGCCGTGATCTCGGACTTGATGCGACCGCGGGTGACATCGGCCAACCGGACACCGAGGTTCTGTTGCAGGCGCGGGCTGATCGCCACCCCGCCTCCCGCGGCGCCCCCCTCAAAGACCGGGACCAGGGCCATGTCCATGAAAGGGGACTTGCCCGGATGATCGAATCGTTGTCCCGGCATCATCGGATCCTGCCAGTAGAGGATTCGCTTGCCCGTTTGCGGGTCGATATCGCCCGGTGTCTGAGTGGCGCCTAGTCCCGACACGGCTTGACTGTGCCCGGCACTCACACCGGCCCGATAAAGCGCGTAGCCCGCAAAGCCGAGCACTAACACGCCTGCGACTCCGGCAGTCAGCCACTTGCGATTCATGGCAGGTCTCCATCCCGCGCGGATGTGAGTCGGGCAGCGGGCGGCATCCCATCGGGGGGGACAGTGAGGAAGGCGAGCTGGGCCCAAAGGCGCGCGGCGGTGGACTCGAGATCCAGGGCTTTCAGGCGAGCGTCAATTTCAGCCCGATGGGCCGATAACAGATCGTTGAGGGTCACCTTACCGCCCTGGTACGCGGCGCGTGCGGCGACCGTTCGATCAGCTGCCAGCGGGATGATCGTCGTGCGGTAGCGATTGCGGCGCTCGCGGGTGTTCTCCCAGGCATCGATCGCGGCGGCGATGTCTGCGGCGTGCTCGCGCAGCATATCCTCGCGCTCGGCCTTCGCCTGGGAAGCCTCGGCGAGTTTCGCGGCGAGTCTTGGGTCCTGGCGGTAAGCTCGACGGATCTGTAGCGGCACTGTCAGTTCCAGTGTCGCCATGTTCGAGTACCCGGTGCCGCGCGCGCTGTAGATGAATTCCACTGACCAGTCCGGACGCCGGTCGGCGCGCGCGACCTCGGCCCCGGCTCGCGCGAGCTCCTCGCGCTGCTCGAGTGTCACGACCTCCGGATGGTCCAGAAGCTGCGTATCCAGTGTGTGCTTGTGCAGTGGGATCGTGTCGATCGCAGGCTCGCCTGCGAGTCGCCGATCCGCGGCATCGCCCACCCATCGGGCGAGAGCGATTCTGGAAGCGCTCACGGCACGGGAGGCCTCGAGCGCCTGATCTTCAAATTCGGCCAGGGCTCCTCGTGCCGCCAACACATCCGCCGCTGTACCGCGTCCGCCGCGATAAGCCGCCTCTGCCGCCGTGACTTCGAGGCGAGCGGCCTCGACCTGCTCTGTGACGGTGCGTTGTGTCGCTTCCGCGTAGTAGCGCTCGAGCCAGGCGAGAGCACTGTCGCGACGGACCTCGACCAGGGCCTGAGCTCTCTTGGCTTCAGCGAGCCGCACCGCTTGGCCGGACTCGGCGGCCCGCGCACGCAGCTTCGAGGGGCGCGTGATCTCCTGCATTATTCCGACGCTGCGCATCGTCATGAAGTCCTGCTGCAAACTGAAGGCCTCAGAGCCGTTGACGGGGACGTTCTCAAGCCCGATCTTGGCAACCGGATCCGGTCTCTCCGCGGCGGTCTTCGCCAGCTCCCTCGAGGCCGAAACCCCCAGATCACCGGCCTCGATCTTCTCCGAGCGAAGCGTCGCGATCCGTTGTGCTTCGGCGAGCGTCAACGGACCCTCGTCTGCGTCGACGGGACCGGAGAATCCCAGAGCGAGAAGCGCGACCATGCCCATCGTGGCGACGGCATGTCGCCGCATCGGTGCATCTGGAGCGCGGGGGCGAGGGATACCACCCTTAGACGCTTCGTTGAAGCGCACGCGTATGTCACGGTTCATGAGCCTCACCAATCGGACTTGAGTCCCGTCGTGTCGGGCGGCCCATTGCAAGCGCTCGCACGCCGTTCAAATGTCGGCGAACACTTTTTGGCAATGGGAAGTGCCGGCCGTCAGCCGGTATCAACCGGAGCGGTGAGGTCTAAAGGCGCAAGCGCGCCGTGCGAAGATACGTGAGGGATTGATCGGACCGGAACGTGGTCGCTGCTTGCGCCGTCAGTTTTTCGCGCGTTGGAACCAGCAGAACGGGGCCGGCCAGCGCGATGAAAGCAGGGGAGCCGCCGGCAACATTCAACGCCTGGCCGGTCTGGGGCGCGATTGAGAGCGAAGCACCGAGGGTAGCCTGGAGCCCGCAGCATTCCTCCAACCGGACCCCGCCCGAGCCGGGCTGCGGCTGGCCGTTACAACCCGAGGAGCAGCAGTCAGACGGCGAGACGCACGCGAGCGCCGGCTCGACGATGCCCAGGAGGCACGCCAAAAGCATCAGTGCCGCAACGAGCCGAGGATTCACCGGAGCAACTTTACCCGCCGCCCCAACAGGGGGGTGCTTCGGAGATACGTTCCGCGATTCCGAATGGGGAGTCAAGTCCATGGCGTGCGCCGGTTCGCAGCTTCTTAGGACGGAGAGGCAAAAGGGTGTCTAAAGCGCCGGGCCAGGAACGAACGAACCCGGCTGGTCACGCGCCACGCCTGCCGGAGACACGCCCGCCCTGCCTTGGGTTATCCAGCATGTATCAAGGTTAGAGTTTCACACGCCGAAGAAGCTGCGCGTTGAGTGCCACAATGATGGTGGAGAGATTCATGGCCACCGCTCCGACGCTCATGGGGAGGTTGATTCCCCAGCGGACAAATAGTCCAGCAGCCGCTGGAATTGCGATCACGTTATAGGCGGTCGCCCACAGCAGATTTTGAACCATCTTCCGGTAGGAGGCCCGCGACAGTTCGATTGCGCGTACGACGTCGCGCGGGTCACTATGCACCAGAACGATTCCAGCGGACTCTACGGCGACATCTGTACCTGCCCCGATGGCAATTCCAACGTCCGCCGTCGCCAGTGCCGGCGCATCGTTCACGCCATCGCCAACCATGGCGACCTTCTTGCCGCCGGCTCGGAACCGCTCGACCGCCGCGGCCTTATCGGCGGGCAGAACCTGCGCTGCGACTTCATCAATCCCGAGTCTCCGGGCAACCGAGTCTGCGACGGCTTGGGAATCGCCGGTGAGCATGGCTACTTGCACGCCAAGTTCGTGCAGGGCCTTCACTGCCTCGGCGGACTCGGGCCGAATCTGGTCTTCGACAGCAAGCGAGCCGATTACGGCGCCATCTCGAAGGACATAGAGAACTGTCCGTCCTTCGGACATCCACGCGCTGACAGTCTTGTCGAGTTCGGTTGCAACGGCGGCCTTGGTGTTTGCCAGTAGTCTCGGTCCACCGACGGTCACGCTCTGTCCGTTCACAGTCGCCCGTGCACCGAGTCCCGGCAATGGGTCAAAATTTGCTGCTGCCGGAGGCTTGATGCCGCGCTCGCGCGCGCCTCGGACAATGGCTTGAGCGACTGGGTGTTCGGAATCCGCCTCCACGGCCGAAGCAAGTCTCAGCATCTCTGGTTCATCGACACCCGGGGCAGCCGAGATCCCCGAAAGGACAGGAGCTCCGCGGGTAAGCGTTCCAGTCTTATCGAAGATCACGACATCCAGATCGCGAGCGCGTTCGAGCGCCAGGCGATCCTTCACGAGCAAGCCATTACGCGCGCCCAAAGACGTTGAAATCGCGATCACAAGGGGAATCGCAAGCCCCAGTGCATGCGGGCACGCGATCACGAGTACTGTGGCGGTTCGGATGAGTGCGTGCTCTCTATCGCCGGCGAACCACCAATAGGCGCATGTCAGGGTGCCCGCGGCAACGGCAATGTAGAAGAGAAGTGCGGCCGCCCGGTCGGCCAGAGCTTGTGCGTGCGAACCGGAAGCTTGCGCTGCGGCAACCAGTCGCATGATGCCCGAGAGTGCCGTTTGCTCGCCGACAGCTTTCACGCGCACCCGAAGACTTCCACCCTCGGCGACTGTGCCGCCCACCACTGCGGCGCCGGGTCCCTTGGAAATCGAACGCGACTCGCCGGTAATGAGGGACTCATCGACCTCGGCAGTCCCTTCTAACACCGTTCCATCAGCAGGCACACGAGATCCCGGCCGAACCAGGACCACATCGCCTACGCGCAGCACCGCAAGAGGCACCCTGTCGACCCCGGAATCGGTTACGCGCTCGGCGGTGTCGGGCAGGAGCGCGGCCAGGGCGTCGAGGGCACCGCGGGCTTGAGCAACCGCTTTCATTTCAAGCCAGTGCCCGAGAAGCATGACGCTGATCAGCGTCGAGAGCTCCCACCAGACGTCGACTTCGAAAATACCGAGAGTCGAAGCAAGAGAGGCAGCAAAAGCGACAACGATCCCCAGAGAGATCAGGGTCATCATGCCCGGCTGGCGGGCAGACAGCTCGTGGCGTGCACCCTGAATAAATACGCGCCCGCCATACACAAAGATGAAGGTGCCGAGAATGGCGGGAATTAATCGCGAACCGGGGAATGCGGGAGCTCGGTAACCGAGCCAGTGCTGCACCTCACTCGACCAGAAGACCACCGGAACGGTGAGCGCCAGGCACAGCCAAAACCTATCCCGAAACATGGCCACGGTGTGGCCGGCGTGCTGATCGTGGCCTGAATGCGCCTGTCCATTGCCCGGGGACCCGCCATGTATCTGCATGTGGTCTGTTCTCTCGTGAGCGGCCGGACTGGCTTTTGAATCAGCTTCCACTTGCGGTTTCACCTCCGACAATCGCTCAACACCGTCTTATCGGTATTGCACCATCGTGTGACCGCCACGCGTCCCGTAACGATAGCGTTGTATCGGGAGCCGTCGAGCCCGAGCATCAGGGGACACTATCCAGCAGCATCTCGAGTCCGTGTACGCCCATAGCGCGAGCTGATGGAAGTATTCAGCTCCGGCCGGGGCGGCATCAAATCAGACACTTGCGTGATATCGGGATCGGTCTCGCTACCACCTGCTACTGTCTTGCTGCCACTCGCGGCAAAGAGGAGCGCAGCGGCCTTCTCACCCGCTTGGGAAAGCGCTTCGGGCCAAGCGGGCCACCGCTCCGTTAGTGTCGGGATCGACGAGCATGAAATCGCCGCTGCTGTCGACTTGCGCCAGCGTGATTTGCGTGCGACCAGGCCGACTCGTCGAGCCGCGCGACGAGTGGTGCTGTGGTTGCGGAAATGCTGCCCGCGTTTCTCCGCGCGCTGAGCTTCTCAGCGCTCGGCGACGAGCTGATCCTTGGACCGCATCTGTGCGATCGCCGCCTGCATGGTCTCATTCAATTTTTTCAGCTGCGCTACCTCCTCCTCGAGGCTTTGCAGGTTTTTCTGCTGCTTTTGCACCTCATTGAGCAGCATCGGGGCAAGCTCGTCGTAGCGTACACCTTCGATCCTGCCGGCGCTGTCTCGGTTGACGAGCTCCGGATAGACTTTGGCGACCTCTTCCGCAATCAGGCCATATTGAACACCGCCCTTCGGATCGTTCTTGAGACGAAAGCTAACGGGGCGTAGTTGACTGAGCTTCTCAGTCCGTGAGCCCATCGTAGCGATTGCCGTCTTATAGCGCTGGGACGACGCGAGTACCCCAAGCTCGCCTGAGGAGGTGACATAGACCGCCGCTCCAGTCACGTGGTTGCCGCTGATCCCAGCGATGTACGTGCCGGTTTGCGTGCCCTGCGTTCCAATACGGATCTTCGCGGTGTCCCCAGAGCTGCCAGCCGCCCCAATGTCTATGTTGTTGTTGCCCGTAGTCAGCCGGGACCCGGCGGCCATTCCGATGCCGATGTTGTTTGATCCCGTTTTGTTGGAAAAGAGGGCTTGGGCTCCCAGCGCCGTGTTGCCAGTGCCGGTGGTATTTTGATAGAGGGCCTGGTACCCGGAGGCACTGTTGTCGCTGCCTGAACCATTTGAATAGAGCGCTTCGGCTCCTAGACCGGTGTTGTCGTTGCCAGTGAGGTTGCTGGTGAGGGAGCCAAAACCAGTGGCGGTGTTGTAACTCCCGCTCGTATCCACAGTGAGTGTATCCGCCCCACTCGCGGTGTTGTGGCAGCCGCCGTCGGCGTCAAGATCCGGATCTGTCAGTGCGCCGGTTCCCATAGCGGTGTTATTTGACCCATCGCTACGCACCGGATTCCAGGTTTGCGCGAACACCGGGCTTGTCCCCAGGGCAAGCATGCAGACCAGAGCCGAGTAAGCCTTTTGCGGATGACTCATTTGGATACTCCCTACGCTTGAACTTAGGCGCCGCCATTCTCTACTCCGCTCGAGGTATATATTGTTAAATCGTCTTCCGCAAAACGTCGGTGAAAGACGACACAGGTCCCTGTTTAAGCGACGCGAAGAAGCCTGCCGAAGTGGCCGCGGTATCAAGGCCCAGGCCGCGCGGAGCGCGACCGTGATTTCATGTGCGTCAGGCGCCCTTAGATGTCAGCTACGGTTTTGTGACGGAACGATGAAAGCCTGGCCGCAGCACCACGGCTGCAAACGAAAACGCCGCCCAACTTTTTCCGAGGTCAACTGTATTTGTTCCAGCAAGAGCCGGCGCATTGTCGCGCCGCTGCGCAGCACCACCGACAAAAATTGTCCCTTCAGGGACGGGAGGGGCGACCATGACTCAGGTAGCCGTGGCTCACGGGACACGCATTCCATTCCTGTCTACATGTCCCAGATGCGGGCATGAACAGGCCCAGTGGTATTCGCACCTGGCACTATCGACGCTGCTCCGGCGCGGCCGCCCCGTGGAGGGGTACTGCGTGGTATGCCAGGATTATTGGGAACTCGACAGCCGCGAGCGAAGCGATCTCGCGGCGAAGCTCGCGGGCTGACCGACGCGGAAATTCGCTACCCGTCTGTGAATGTTGTGAGCCTTGCCACGTGAGCACCCGCACAGGCGCATGCTGAGGACTGGCAGTAGGTGAGTCCATGCAGTGCGAGAGCGGCCGGTACTGGCCCAGGGATGCGGCCGAGCCATCCCTGAAACTCAGCCGCATCCCGAACTCTTGCTTCACTCGGACAGCGTGGAACGTACGCGGGGGTGATGTCAGTGGGGTGATCGCCAGATGAATCCGAGCGGATGCCCAGCTATTTCTTGCGGCGGTATCCGCGAACGATCGCCAAGGTTCCGCCGAGGAGCGTGAGGGCACCCAGCGCCTGAGCCGGATCAATCTCGGGCGCCCGCAGCGGCCTGCCACCGTGATAGTTCTGCCCCTGATCGTTATTGTTTTGGCCCTGGTCGTTGTGACTCAATGCAACTGAGGCAGCCAAGGACAGGAGTGCCGCCTGAAGGCGCGATTGCAGGCCCACCGTGACGTTGCCCGCGCCGAGGTGGCGGTGCCCAGTTCTTACAGGGCCCCTGAAATGAAGCGCTGTCCCCTGCGGGCAGCCCAGGCCCTTCACTCGAGCCCTGGCGGGAAGCGCTCGAGGATAGCCCGCCGCATCGTCACCAGACCCGCACGCCTGATTGCATTCCGGTCCATAGCCGCCCGAGCGGACATTCCTGCAGTGGGAGCCGTCCCTGGCTCCATCCACGCCCAAGCATTGTTATTGTCTTCGCGCCTCAACCGCGATCGCGCTCGGAAGGGATACCCCGCCGGGTGTCACGATCGAGGTGAAGATGCCATTTAGACGATGCATCCTGTCATCGAAAAGCATGTCCGCGCTTACCGCGAAGAGTTCGGTGTCCCCGGAGAAAACCTCGATACTGATGGTACCGGTGCAATCGGAGTTCACCGTGTAAGTGCCATAGAACGTCTCGTCGGCGATGACGCCATTCAAGCTGGACGTAGCCACCCCATTCTCCAGCTTGCCCGAGGCGTTCAGTGTGAACTTCCCGAAGGCGACCCTCGGTCCGACGCCGATCACTGTCCCGCTGTCCGTGAACGTCCAGGTCGCCGCGGCCCGAGACAGTGAGCATGAGGATTCGTCAGCTTGCGCGGCTGCTGGGATCCCGAGGATTGCGACGATTAGTGGGAGGCCGCGATGTGCTAGGTTGCGTGTGATGCGCTTACACCGGCAGAGCGCGGTTTCAAAATCGTGAAGAGCGCTATGGGTGCCAAATTGCGATGTATTGATCATGGAACTGCCCTCAAGTGATTTTCTGATACCGCATATAAGAGTCCGCCCGGCCTCGCCTCGGGTACGGTTGGCAACCTCCAGGAACTGCCGTTAGCCGGGCGATGTCGCCCGCCGCGCTGCACAAGACACCAGTTGAGGGTTTTCGGGGCAGCTCCGATGCCCGCCAGGAGCGGTCGGTAGCGAGCGTTCAAGCGTAACTTCGAAAGGATCAACGGCATGCGATTAGCGACAGCAGCGACATGGGCATGCGTGGGCTTCGTGACCGTCTCGAGCGGTCATGCAGAGTCCGCGGCTCGCGATCGAGCCGATGCTCAAGCGCTCGATCTGGCAAAGCAGGCCATTGCGCTGCGCTCGGTGCGGGGCGCCGGTAATCAAGCGCCGCAAGTGGCGGCGCTGTTCAAATCCGCCTTGGTGGCCGGCGGATTCGATGACGCCGATGTGACGATCGCTCCGCTTGATGACACGGCTTTTCTAATCGCTCGCTGGAAAGGGCAGGATTCAAAGCTCAAGCCGCTCGTGATTTCGGGACACATGGATGTGGTCGAGGCCAAGACATCCGACTGGGAGCGGGATCCCTTCACGCCAGTAATCGAGAACGGGCTACTGTACGGTAGGGGGGCCAGCGACATGAAGCTGGACGACGCGTTGGTGGTCGCCGCGCTCGTTGAGCTCAGGAGCGAGGGCTACAAGCCCCGGCGTGACATCGTCATCGCATTTTCCGGTGATGAAGAGACCACAATGAAAACGACCCGGACGCTCGCAAAGGAGCTCTCGAATGCCGAGATGGTCCTGAATGTCGACGGCACCGGTGGACAGCTGAACGCCGAGGGAAAGCCGCAATACTTCACCTGGTCCGGCGCAGAGAAAACGTACGCGGATTTCGAGCTCACAGTAACGTCGCCCGGAGGTCATAGCTCGCGGCCGTACGACCCCAATGCCATCAATCAACTATCCGCTGCGCTGGTGCGCATCGGGCAATATAAGTTCAAGCCGGAGCTGAGTGAACTGACTCGCGCGTATTTCACGGCCGCGGCGCGCTACGAGCGTCCCGAGATCGCTGCGGCAATGCGTGCATTTGCAGCCGATCCGGGCGATTCGCAGGCGATTGCCGTCTTGCAGGCGAATCCTGCGACCATCGGCAAGATCGGCACGACCTGCGTCGTGACGATGATCAGTGGTGGACATGCGCTCAATGCACTTCCGCAGCGGGCCACCGCGAACATCAATTGCCGAATATTTCCCGGTCACCCGCGTGCGCAGATCATGGAGGAACTGCAGCGCATCGCAGCGGACCCCGCGGTTCAGTTCAAAGATGCCACCCAAGGCAGCGTCGCAACCGACGCTTCGCCCATTCGTCCCGAGGTGGCTGACGCGATCACGAAAGCGATTCACGTTGGCTATCCGGGAGTGCCGGTATTCCCCACGATGTCCGCCGGTGCGAGCGACAGCATGTGGTTTCGCAATGAGCACATCCCGAGTTATGGAGTGAGCCCGCTTTTCATAAAAGACAGCGATCGATTCAGCCACGGGCTGAACGAGCGGATACCGGTGTGCGATATCCGGCCCTCAATGGCTTACATGCTGTCGCTGGTCACCGATCTGTCGAAATAACATCGCGACGAACTGCGGTGCGCGGCCCGTCCGGTGTCGTTGGCTGGTCTGGCGTTCGTCGCCCGCCGGTCGCCATGGAGCCCTCGTCAACTCTGCTGCTTATAGGTTGCGGTGACCTCGTAAATGAGTTGCAGCCGGCAAGCCCGCCCCGAGGCATGATCATGGCCCCGCGAGCCGTGGCACTCGAGCACTCCTGCCGCGCGGTGCGTTGCGTCTGCTAACGCTGCCCTGACAGCACCATCGAGGTCGAACTGCCCGTCGCAGTCGGAATACGGACAGCGGTATTCAAAAAACGCACGCGCCGGCGGATAGAGCATGTGCGTTTGTGAAGTCGGCACGCCGGCGCCCGAACCCTGGAATCTCAACTCTATGCGCAGATGCTGCAGAGCGGGAAATTCAGTACGCAATGCCGGCGCCGTCGCCCGATCGCGACGCAGCTGTTCCATTTGCGCTTTGCGGGTCGCAGCCGAAACAGCGAATTTCATCTACGACCCACGGAAGTCGTATCGCAAGATGGCGCCGGTCTCAGGTCCGGCTCGCACCGCGTGCGGCTCGCGTCCGTTGTTCTGCGCGCACTTCCTCGAGAGTCAATCGCGTACTAACCGCAATGACATCGAGGATGGGATGCGCCGGGTCGGATGGCATTCGCAGCTGATGGATTCTTTCCCACGTCCGAATGCGGACGTCAGGCGGATTGAGGTCGGAGCGCTGCTCGGCGAGCTCCTGGCGTCTCTTTTCCGCGCGCTCATACTCATCGCGAGCGAGTCGTTCGGCGGGATTTACCAGGTCGCCTGTGCGGGATGTCGCCATGTATCGATGGAGCCCCGAGAGGTTCAGTAACGCCGCGGGCCGCCGCGGTGACCGCCGCCGGATCGATCACGATCCTGCGCCTCGTTGACTCTGAGGGCGCGACCTTCGAAATCCTTGCCGTTCAGTGCCTGCATCGCCCGCGATGCATCGGCATTTGACATTTCGACAAACCCGAACCCGCGCGGACGTCCGGTATCGCGATCGGTGATCAATGAGACTTTTTCCACGGTTCCATGCGCTGAGAACAGAGCACGAACACCCTCTTCGGTCGCCGTGAAGGGAAGATTTCCCACGTAAAGTTTGGTCACTGCACATTACTCACAAGACAAAAATTGAAAACATGACAGTCGTTGAGCTCTGTCTCCTGGTTCGCCAACTCCAGCGAGAATCACGCACCTTGGCTGAAGCGAGCGACGTAGCGGGTCAGCGCCAAGGGTAGGGAACCCCAATAAGTCACGAACCGCTGGGTACAATACGCTAGTTCGCCGCCTCGTGCGGCCGAACCTGATAAATGAGGACCCGGGGTGCTCGGGATGTGGTCTTCAGCCGCGGCCGGCTAGGGGGGTGCTCAAAGCGCCCGCCGCGTCCTCGAGAGGCTCGACCGGTGGGCCGGCGTCAGCGAGTTTTGCGCGATCAGTCCTACGCTGCTGCTTTTCCTGCTGGCGGGCCTTCCTCGCCAGTTCCCTTTGCTTTTTAGCTTGGTGATAGTTCGGCTTTGCCACGATGTTCTCACGCACTTAAGGAGAGGGTGGCTGCCAGCGTAGCAGGTTGAGAAGCAGCCATACGTGTTTCGCCGGGCTGGGGCTGAACGATGGCCCGAGGTGCCAACCCCGACGAGCGTAAGCTGGGGCTGTGCGTTCGTGGACCGATTCGATCACGCAGTCGCGCCGCGGTCGCGCCCAGGACTCCTCATTGACATCGCCGGTCGGTACCGACGCACAGCCGACCAAACCCGGGTACGATCGATCCGGCGACACTTTAGCGACTCCTCTGTTCACGCTGAGTTGGGTTGCCGCATGCATGAGGGTGCTCTTGTTTCGACTGTAGCTGATACCCGGGCCCGGGAAGAGATTCTCGAACAAGGGTTTACTCGCCGCCCTTTGTGCGTTGATGGGGATGTCGCACGAGCACTGGGCGACCTGGCTCATGCGGCTTGGTCCCTGCCCAGGGATCAGTACTACCAGGCCGGAAACCGCTATCGATCACTGAATCGTTTTAAGGCCGAGATCGTCGAGGGCGGGGTTCGCCTCTGGCCCTGCGACAACTCCAATCCCTACGTACAGCTCGAAGAGTACAACACCACGCTGGGAGGCCAGCCGCGACGGTACCTGCCGATACCTCAGGAGATTGCCGACTGTGCCGGCGTCCGCAAGATGATTGCTCAGCACCTTGTCTACTTGCCGCTTTCCACACTTGGCGCGACTTACTCGGTCAACATGCATGTGATCCGATTCGCGGCGACCCCTTCTCGGCCGTGCGATACGAGTCCGCCAGGCCTTCACAAGGACGGTGAAAAGTACCTCGCTACTCACCTCCTCGCGCGATGCGGAGCGCAAGGAGGCGAAGTCGTAATCACCGACAATGACAGGCGCGAATTGGGTCGCTTCACCCTGCGTGAGTCGGGCGAGTGTTATGTGTTCGACGATGACCGCGTCTGGCACATGCTGACCCCGGTTCAGACACTCGAACTCAATCAGTTCGCGTATCGCGACACGGTCACGTTTGACCTGTTGCCGGGCGGTTGAAAGCCTGTGCGGGCGTACGAATAGCCCACCGCAGTTCCATATCAGGACGTTCGCGCCAGGCGGGCTGATTTCGCCTTGCGCATCGGGGTAGTGCGTCGTGTGTGCCTGCGATCTCAGCGGGGAGCACGTGAAGGACCACGAAGCGGAGCTCACTTCACCTTGGCGCCAGCGCTGCGCAGGACTACCCAATTGCCGTCGCGCTTCTCGAGGAGGTCCATCCAGACGAACTGACCGCTCGTGTCTTTTCCGTCGCGACTCCTCTTTTCGGTGACGCTGCCGTGGACCACGGCGACATTGCCGAACACCTGCACATCCATGGGCCCATTTTCAAACGACACGAGTTTGTCGTGGAAGGACTCAAAGTCCTGTAGAAGGTCCTTCTTAGTGATGACCTTGCCAGAGGATCCGACGGTCGCAAAGTCGTCGGCGTAGATCTGATTGAGCTTGTCGATATCAGCCCGCACCATGGCGTCCCCCATGTCCTGCTCGAGCTGCTTGATGGCGTTCACAACCGTCGGGTCTGTGGATGCCTGGGGCGCGCCGGCCAAGACCACCCCAGCGCATACATAGGTGAACAGAACGGGAGCGATCAGTTTTTTCATCTGTCGTATCTCCTATTCGGCGTTGAGATTCCAGCATAGGCGGCGCGAGGGAAAGGACCCAGACCGCTCACTGCACCGCGATGGCGATTCGCTGCATGAATGGGCTCGATCGGCCGCCTTCTTACCGGCACATCGGGGGGCAGGCTTGCGGAAACCGCCCGCGGATCAGTGCTTTGGATTGGCTTCCTCCCGCCGGCGGTCGCCGGAATTTTCGCTTTCAATACGGTGGCTTCGATGCCGGATACGGGTTCAAGGGTAGTTAAGGGAGTCCTGTGATGTTTCGGCATCTCGGTGTTCTGTTGGCGGGTCCCGTGGCATCGGCGGGAGTCGCGGCGCTCGAGGGCTACTACCAGTTCGGGCCGGGTTTTATTTGGCAATCACGCGGGAAAGCGATCGGCTTTTTGCCCGGCTGACGGGACAGCAGCCGGCTCCAATTTTCCCCTCATCGCAGAGGAGCTTTTCTCTGAAAGCCGCTGACGCGGAGCTCACATTCAATGACCCGACGGACAGTAGCGAGTCCGGGGGAGTCACCCTGCATCAAGGGGAGGTTGAACATTACGCAAAAAGAATCGACAGCGCGCATCTCACGCCCGAGAGAATGCGGGTGTACACCGGCACGTTCTACAGCGATGAGCTCGATACGCTTTATACCGTTTCGTCGCGCGACGGTAAGCTCTTCGTGCGCTACCCACGCGGTGAGAGCGAGCTGAAACCCACCACTACCGATATGTTTGAAGCAGAGATGCCATTTATGTTTAAAGCAGAGATGCCATTCCGCACCGTCACCTATCGGTGCTCCGCGGAACGCCGCTGTGACGCGTGCGCAGGCTACGCTTCGACCGAGTCGATCTCAAACCCATGACACCTTGACTCACGCATATCTCCATGGTTATATGTCGATCAATAGCCAATCAGTTATTGATCTGGAAATGCCGAACGCTCACGATGTACTCTTCAGGACGCTCGCTGACCCGACTCGGCGGGCTATCTTCGAACGACTGTGCCGCCAGGGAGAGCAGACAGTTGCCGCTCTTACGGCTCGATCCGGAGTCTCACAGCCGGCCGTTTCAAAGCACCTTGGTGTTCTGAAGCAGGCCGGGCTGGTGCGCGACCGCCATGAAGGTCGCCGGACACACTACAGCGCGCGGCTGCGCGCCCTGGCGCCGCTGATCGACTGGACACGCCAAATGGCCGGGTTTTGGCAAAGCCGATTCGACCACCTCGAAGATCTCCTCAAAAGGATGGACCAATGAACGAATCGAGCGAAACGCTCTCCGTCGTCGTCGAACGTGACATCCCTTACCCGCCGGAAAAGATCTGGCGCGCGCTCACACAGCCGCACCTGATCCAGGAGTGGCTCATGAAGAACGACTTCAAGCCAGTCGTGGACCATCGTTTCAATTTTCGCGCAGACTGGGGAGCCGTCGACTGTCAGGTCCTCGCGGTCGAGCCGAACAAGACGCTGTCTTACACATGGGCGGCCTATGACCTCAAGAGTGTCGTCACGTGGACTCTCACCCCGACCGACACGGGGACGCACCTGCGCATGGAGCAGTCGGGCTTCCGGCCGGATCAGCGGCAGGCCTACCATGGCGCGAAGGGTGGTTGGCAGCGCTTCCTCGCGACCCTGGAGCAGGTATTGGGGCGGACAGACTGATGTCCGTCGGGAAAAACCGGAGCGAGGAGACATGGTGATGAAGAAGAGCGGGGCGCAGGAAGGCAAGTCTCCTTCCCAGCTCATCGACGCGAGAATCAAGGAGCTGGGCGACTGGCGCGGCAAGATGCTCGGCCGGCTCCGCTCCTTGATCAAGGAAGCTGATCCTGAGGTCATCGAAGAGTGGAAGTGGCGCGGGGTCCCCGTCTGGTCGCACGCGGGAATAATCTGTACTGGCGAGACTTACAAGAGCGTCGTGAAGATGACTTTCGCCAAGGGGGCGTCGCTGAAGGATCCTGCGCGGCTCTTCAATTCCAGTCTTGACGGGAACACACGGCGTGCCATCGATTTCCACGAGGGCGAGCACATAGACGAGGAGGCGTTAAAGACCCTCGTTCGCGCTGCCGTGACGCTGAACAAGTCCGCGGCCCGAAAGTAATCCGGAATCACTTGGCACGGCGGCTCGGTACGATGGCCTCGCTGAGGCGGCGCATGTCATCGAGGGTCCTGCGCGGTCTCGGGCGCGCGGTCAGCGCGCCGATGTCGGTGCTGTAGGGATCAAAACCCGGTACCGACGGCTCACTGCCGGGACGCGGCTGCAACAGAGATTCCGGCAGAACCCGGGCACGTACCGTGTCGGCCCAGGGATCCACCATCCCAAGCTCTTCAACCCGAAATTCACTCGTCATACGGCTTCCTCCGACAAGCGCGATTATGCTGCCCGGCAGAGTGATGCCCCTGGAAGTCGGCGACTACCGTCGTCGGCGGCAGGAGACAGAACAAAACGTGAAGTCAAAGAGGACCGTCAGGCGCTTTGGTTATGGCAAATGCTCAGGTTCGTGACACGGCTGTGGCGGCGCCGGCCGCGATCAGCACGCCGCCTCCGGCGATTTTCATCCACAGGGCGGCCGATGGCCTCCTGAGCAGCCGCGCGGCGCCCGATGCGGCGACCGCATAGAGTGTGTCGGTCAAAGCGACGATGAGCACGAAGGTCGCAACCAGTATCAGGGCCTGAGTTCGGTAGTCGGCGTGTGAATCGATGAATTGCGGAACAAAGGCGACGAAGAAGACGATGGTCTTGGGATGAAAGGTGCCGAGCGCGACGTTGCTTGCGAAAGCGGTCCGCGGCGCGATGACCGCGGGTGGCGTCGTCTCGCCGGAACTTTGCCGACTGCGCAGCACCGTGAGGATCCCGAGGCCAATCAGGTACGCCGCCCCGGTCCATTTGAGAACGGCAAAGGTGACCGCCGAGGCCGACAGCAGCGCTCCGACTCCTCCAAGGGAAAGACTCATGGCGATCAGGTTGCCGAGCGCAAGGCCGGCGACTGCTGCCAGTGCAATGGCGCGGCCGGAGCTCAGAGCGTAGCCAACGATGCTCGTCACAGCAGGGCCCGGCGCGAGTCCCATCACGGCGGATGCCGCGATGAACGCCAGCCAGACATGCAGATGCATGACCGTGCTCGTCCGCTTATTCAGTTCCCCGGCTCCCGATCCAGCGATCGACATCGGGCAGCACGCGGCTGACGATTCGCTGGTTGCGGTGGATCGCGGCGACCGATGCGAGGAACGGCTTGCGAGCTTCCGGGGGCACGTTGCGCGCTTCGTAGGCTTCGAGATCCGCGATGCGTTGCGATTGCGAAGAGTATGCCGCGATGTACCGGGCGATGTCCCAGCGCTGCGTCCTGGCGAAAGGCAGGTCCGCGTCGTCGAGTCGCGGCCCGAGGACCTCCCAGGCCATGTCCGGGTGCCATTGCGCGAGCTGTAGCAGCAGCCCCTCGTTGGTGCCGGCGGGAACCTGGTCGCTGAGCGCGACATCGATCATGCGCCGGGCGAGGGCCGGGTCGGCCACACCGGCCAGCGCCCCGAACAGGCGCGCCTTCTCGAGCGGATCCGCAGTCTGACCGGCCCGCGACAGTAGCGCGTCGAAGGTCTTCGCATCGGCCTGCGCCGCGACGATGTTGACTGCAGTGCGCTGGTCGGCCGCCGTGCCCGCAGCGGAATGCAGCTGCTGATGCGCGCTCGCGATTACGGCGTCATCACCGAGCCGACCCTGGGTCTCGAGTAGATGACTGCGCAGAATCTCGACGTTCGACGCTTCGTTCGCACGGCTGCGCAGGCCCACCCGGGCACCCAGCGGCGCCAGCAGGCCGAGCACGAAGCGTCGGTAAGCCGCGCGCTGCGGCCCATCGCTGTAGTGTCGGTCGAGTTCCTCGAAAACATCGAGCAACCGATTCCAGACGACCGGGTTGGCGTCCACCGGCAGGAGCGCCGCCAGATCCATCACACGGTTCGCGGATGCATCTCCTGCCAGGGCGAGCGCCCAGGAGTCATTGAGCAGGCCGAGCTGGTCGACGGCAGGAAGTGAGCCGAACCGTGGCTTGAGAGATTCGAACGTCTCGGCGCGATAGAGCACCCGTGTGTAGCCGAGTTGCCCTGCGTTGACCAGCAGCGGCGGTGATTGCCCCAGCTCGGCACTGCCTTCGAGCAGAGTGTAATGTTTCGGCGCATCGGGAGCGCCTACTGCGAGCGGTAGCCGCCACCGCTGCGGCGCAACGCCGGCGAGAGTTGCGGGGTCGTCCACAAAGCGCGATTGCTCGAGGCTCAAGCCTTTGGCGCTGGGCTTGACGCTCACGAGCGGCAGTCCCTCCTGCCGGGTGAAGTCATGCTCGATCCCCAGTATGGGGAGTCCGGCCACTTCCTGCATCGGCTGCCACAGGTTAGTGTCGACGGTATTGCCGTACGCGTGCGCGCGCATGTAGCGCCGGACGCCCTCGCGGAAACGCTCGCGGCCGACGTAGCCGTTGATCATGGTGATGATGGCGGCGCCCTTGTCGTAGGTGATGGCATCGAAAGCCTCTTGCGCCTGCTCCGCGGTATCCACCTCCTGTACCACCGGGTGTGTGGAGGAGACGGAGTCGGCCTGTTTGCCCTCTTCGAAGGTAGCGGCGGCCTGGAGGCCGGTCTCCCATTCCGGATGCAGATCATCTGCCGCGTAGGTTTGCATCCAGCGCGCGAAGCCCTCGTTCAGCCACAGATCGTCCCACCAGGCCATGGTGACGAGATCGCCGAACCATTGGTGGGCCATCTCGTGTGCAACTACCTCGAACACGAGCTGGCGATCCTGCTCGGTGGAGTTTCGCGGATCGAACAGCAGGTGGTTCTGCGAGTAGAAGATCGCGCCCCAATTCTCCATGGAACCGCCGATGATCTCGCCCGGGGCCGCGATCAGATCGAGCTTCGGCAGCGGATACGCAACGCCGAAGTAGTCGTTGTAGTAGTGCAGGAGCTTGCCGGCCTGCTCGAGAGCGTAGCCGGCCTTGCCGGTATCGCCGCGCTTGACGACGATGCCGACGTCCACGCCATCGACACGATTCTGGATGCGCTCGAAGTCGCCCACGCCGATGAACAACAGATAGGTCGACATCTTCGGAGTCTGCTGGAAGCGGACGCGTTCGGTCGTGGCCGAAAGTGGTGTGATCTCGGCCACCGGCATATTGGAAACCGCCATGCGGTCCTTCGGTACATCGATCGACACGGTGAAGGTCGCCTTGCGCGCCGGCTCGTCCCAGCACGGCAGCAGATCGCGGGCGTCGGCGGGTTCGAAGTTGGTCGCGAGCGTACGGCGCGGTCCATCGGGACCTTTGTAATCCATCGCGAAAAAGCCCTGGGTGGCGCGGCCTATCGGCCCGTGATACTCGATGTTGAGGAGATGCTTTCCGGCAGCGATGACGTTCGGAAAGTTGAGCGTGGCACGCCCGAGCTCTTTGTCGAGGCTCACGCGAGCGTCAGTCCCGCCATCGATGGCGGCATGATCGAACGTGAGACCCATGGCATTCAAGGTAATGGCCGGGCCGGGCGCGATGACGTCGATGGCGATCGCGACCTTGCCGCTGAAGGTGAGCGCTTCAGCGTCCGGCGCCAGCGCGAGGTCGTAATGGAGCGGGACGACGCCATCCGGCAGGACTTGGCGCTGGAAATGTCCCGGACGAGAAGGCGTGGCCGCCTGCGCTGCACCAATCAGGCACAGCGCGCCGAGTGCGATCGCTCGCTGTATGAAGACCACGCGTCACCTCCCCAGGACGGACAAGGATACCGTGGAGGGACAGCGTCCCGCAGATCGATGTCAGCTGGGGCGATTCGACGGTGTCAGCCGAGCCGCGTCAGGTGCGGCTCAATCGCGGCTCAATGAACTCAATCGCGGCTCAATGAACCGTATACCCGCGTCCCTGGAGGCACGCCGTCCGCACCCGGTCATACGCATCTTCCTGGTCGCTCGACTGGGCCGTTGGCGCACCGCTTTTCGCGTGCAACGGGTCGTAGCCCGTCTGCGCGAGCGCGAAGCGATAGCAATCGTAGCGATCCCGAGCCTGCTGGTCGGGGGTCTGACCGTTGTTCGGGAACAGCGCGAGTTGCTGCGCCGGCCTCGTGGGGTATGCGCCCGGCGCCGCCATCGCCGGCGGAGCAGCGGCCATCGTGGGTGCGGCGGAAGTCAACACCGCCGCGGATGCAGGGACTGCCAGCGCCCCCACCGCTCCCGCGGGTGCCGCGAACAGCGGCGCGGGTGCCGCCCCCACGTTGGAGCCGGCCGGCGACGAATCCACCGGATCGTTCACCACCTCGTAACCGCCCAGATCGGGCCGTGGCCGGTAGTAGGTATCGTTCGCATAGAAATAGAGTCCCGCGCTGCCCGTGACGGCGGTTGCAAACGAAGGCAGTTGTGGAACGACGAGACCGATCGGGGGCTCCACCACCACGTACACCGCGCCGTGCGGCTCGAACCAGACACCGTCTGCGAACCAATACGACTGTCCGCCGTAGTTGGCGACATTCGCTCCCGCGGGGAGATTGCGGACCACGGTCCCGCGGTCGGGATAGACGTGGTTGTGGTTGTGGCGTGCATCCTGATGCTTGTGATGGGGATCGATCTGCTCCTCTGACCAGGACTGTGCCGGCGCCTGATTCCCCGGCTGGGGATAGGTGGCCAACTGCGGCTGATAGTTGGCCGGCGGCGCGTAGCCGGACGCGCCCTGCGGCTGCGGATAGCTCGGCGACGACGGTACCGCGTAGCCTGCCGCCGCGCCTGCCGCCGCCGCCGGTACTGCGTAGCCTGCCGCGGAGGGCGACTGTTGGTAGTTAGCCGCAGGCGCCTGCTGATAGCCCGCCGTGGACTGCGGATAAGCGCCCGGCTGTTGCGGATAACTAGCCTGCTGCGGTCGGGTCGCGGCCGGTGGCTGCTGGTAGCTCGGCGGCGGTTGCTGGTAAGCCGGTGTTGGCTGCTGGGAATAGCCTGCCGTCGATTGGGGCTGGGCGTAGTTGGTCGACGGTTGCTGATAAGCGGGTGCCGATGCCGGCTGCTGATAATTCGCAGGCGGCGACTGTTGGTAGCTCGGGGCCGATTGCGCCGGCTGCTGATAGTTGCTCGGCTGCTGGTAGTTCGCCGGCGACTGCTGTTGGTAGCTCGGCGGCGATTGCGCCGGATGCTGATAGTTGCTCGGCTGCTGATAGTTCGCCGGCGGCTGCTGCGGGTAGCCCGCGGGTGGCTGGTAGCTGCCCGGCGCCTGCTGATAATTCGGTGGCGCCTGATAAGCCGGCGGCGCCTGATAACCCGGTTGCTGTTGCGCGATGGCCGATGTCGAGATCACAAACGGCACAACCGCCGCGAGTGCGGAGAAGGTTTTTGTATCCATACCGTCGCCCCCGGACTTGGGGAGGCGCTCTCAGCGCCCCCGTGGTCGCGGGCGCTGCCTTCGGTCAACCCGGGCAGCCCCCTGCGGTAACGAAACTTAACGCAGCATGACGAATGACGCTTACCGGATTGTATGAGTTCCTGCGTTTTGGTGCCGCAATGCGCAAAAAAAACCTGTTCCAAAAGGGGTTGCGGAGCCCAAGCCGGCGCTCGGGCGCGTCCGGTTACGGGTTCCGCGAACGGCTGCGGCTGCGCCAAAGGTCGCGTCACCCGAGCGGTTTCAGCGCCCGGCGTCACGCACCTCGACCCAGGTCGGCGCATGGTCGCTCGCCTTTTCCCAGCCGCGCACGTCGCGATCGACCCCCGCTTGCTCGAGCCGCGCGGCGAGCGCGGGATTGAGCAGGAGATGATCGATGCGCAGCCCGGCATCGCGTTGATAGGCGTTACGAAAGTAGTCCCAGAACGTATAGATCTGCGCGTCCGGGTGCTGCGTGCGAACCGCATCCGTCCATCCCTGCCGCAGCAGCTGCGCGTAGGCTTCGCGCACCTCGACGCGGAAGAGCGCATCGTCCACCCAGCGCTCCGGCTTGTAGACATCGCGCTCGGTGGGTATCACGTTGTAATCACCCGCGAGCACGACGGGAGCACTGTTCGCGACCAGCTCGGCGGCGTGACGGGTCAGTCGCTCGAGCCAGCGCAGCTTGTAGTCGAACTTCGGGCCTGGAGCCGGATTGCCGTTCGGCAGATAGAGACAGCCGACGATGGTTTGATCCACCTGGGCTTCGATGTAGCGGCTGTGGACATCCTCGAGATCTCCCGGCAGTGCGCGGCGCATCTCGACGGGCTCACGGCCGCGGGCAAGGATGGCAACGCCGTTCCAGCTTTTCTGCCCGTGCCAGATCACCCCATAGCCGGCCGCGCGAATCGCCAGCTCGGGAAACTTCTCCTGCGGCGCCTTCAGTTCCTGAAGACACACGACATCGGGAGCGCTCTCGTCCAGCCAACGCAATAGATTGGGCAGACGCGCGGTAATGCCGTTGACGTTGTAGGTGACGATCCGCACAGCTGCCTATGGTAGCGAAGCGACGGCCAACACAGGGACGATCCCTGCCCCGGCTCCGCCGCGCGCTCGGCCACTGATCACGAGCCGGCAGCGCTCGGACAGGTGAACTCTCTGGGCGCGGTTTCCTTCGCTTTGGGCTCGATCCGCTTCCAGCCGGCGGGGATCTCGAATTGTTGCGGCGGCACCGGCGCGGCGTTGATCGAGGTGGTCTCAATACTGATCTGCGCCGCCTGGACCATGCCGGGTGGCAGCGCATTCTCCGCTGTGTTGCCCGCCGCGGGCGCAGGCGTCTCGGCTTTTTTCTTGAAGAGGCCGCCGGCCAGCTTGCTGCCGAAAGCGCTGGCGGCAGAGCTCAAGACCGAACCGGTGAGGGGATTCCTGGCCGCGTTTCCCGCGGCGGTTCCCGCGGCTGAGCCTGCGGCAGTGGCTGTCGAAGCGGCCGCGGCGTTGCCCGCAGCCTGGCTGCCATCGCCGACCGGGCTGCCGCCACTCCCGCCGCCGGCCGTCTGGTTCTTCACGGCAGCGCAATGCTCGCCGCCGAAGGCGATGCGCAGCACGGTCCTCAGCGGATACCCCTTGAGCTCGCCCGATTTGGCCGAGACCTGCTTCATGGCATCCGCGTAGGGCGCGAGGAACTGGCGCATCTGCTTCTGCACTGCCGGGTCGCTCGCATCGAGTCCCAGCCTGGCGTGATACGCCTCGAGAAACCCCTTCTGATCCGCGAGCCCGGCGATCTGATCCTGCGTGAGCCAGCTGTCCAACGCGAACAGGAAGTCGCACACCTCGCCGGTCGTCTTGTTGGTGCAGCTCTGGGTAAGCGCGATCTGCGTGAGCTGCGTATCGTGTCCGGCGAGTACCGCGTGCGCGCCGGGTTGCTTCACATCGAACCGCGGCGGCGACATCTCACACTGCGAGGTGTCCGGGTCCGGCGCGGAGTGTTGGGCAACGGCAGGGCACTGCTTCACTTTTTCCATCATCGCCTGCGCTTCCTGCCGGGCAGCCGCCAGCTGCGCTGCGGTCGGCAAGGGCGTTTCCAGGTATTCCATCTTCTTCGGTTCCAGGGCCCACTCGACACCGCGGTCGAGACGGATGATCTGACCAGTCTGCGTGTTGCCGCAGAACATCGACATGAATCCCTCGCAATGCACTTCCGAGTCGCTGCGCCGCTTGTCACTGGTGGTGAATTCGCTCGTGGTGCCGTGCGCCTTGATGATGGCCAAGTCGAACTGTGTCTGCTGTTGGATCGTTACATCGCTCTGTCCGGTGCGCGGCGCGATGGCCGCCACGACTGCAAGCCCCAGCAGCGGGGCGAAGGGAACTGTCCGGATGACGCGCATGTTGTTGTGCTCCTCTGTCGGGAACTCTTTTGGGTTACGCCACGACAGGCCGTCACGAAGTCTATGCTCCCTGACCGCCTCCGCAAAACCCGCACGCCCGCTGCGCTTGCAGGCCCCCGGGAACGTGGCGCAACATGCCGCGCTCAAACGGCCGCGAAAACCGTGGCACGCCTGTCCGAGGGGGACCTCATGTGCGACGCCGACACGCTTCAGGACACGATCGAGTATCAGCTGCGCTCGGGGCTGTCGCGGCGCGACTTTGGCGCCCTGACACTCGGTGCAGGGCTCACTTCGATGCTCGCACCGGTCGTGCGCGGCGATGAGCTCGCGGTCACCGAGTCCGATGTCGACATCCATACACCTGATGGCACCGCGGATGCTTATTTCGTACACCCCACGAAGGGCTCACACCCCGCAGTACTCGTCTGGCCGGACATCTTCGGACTGCGGCCCGCGTTCCGGCAGATGGGCAAGCGCCTGGCAGGATCGGGTTACTCCGTTCTGGTCGTCAATCCCTACTACCGTAAACAGCGGGCACCCGTGGTGCGCGAGCACGCGGACTTCGAAGACCCGGCGACCCACGATGCGCTGATGGCGCTGCGGGGCACGCTGACACCCACGACCACGCAGACCGACGCAGTGGCTTTCGTACAGTGGCTCGATGCACAGCCGTCGGTCGATCGCCACAAAAAGATGGGAACCATGGGCTATTGCATGACTGGACCGTTCACCTTCGTGACGGCCGCGGCCCTGCCCGATCGTATCGGCGCCGGCGCTTCGTTCCACGGTGGTGGGCTGGTGACCGACAAGCCCGACAGTCCGCACCTCCTCATTGCGAAGATCAGGGCGCGGTTCCTGATCGCGATTGCGGAGAGTGACGACAAGCGTCAGCCGGAGGCGAAGGACGTGCTGCGCGAAGCCTTCGCCAAGGCGAACGTGCCGGCCGAGATCGAGGTGTATGCGGGCACCATCCACGGCTGGTGTCCGATCGACGCCAAGGTCTACAACCACGACCAGGCGGAGAAGGCGTGGAGTCGCATGCTGGTGTTGTTCAAGAACGCGCTGGTGTAGACGCGGATTTCGGAGCCAGGCGCAGCACGCTGATCGCGCCTCCCGCGAGGGCGAGGCACGCCGCCAGCATGAGGGCATCATTCGATCCCGCCTCGCCATAGGCGTGAAACAGGATGGCGACGGCAGCCGCGCCGATCGTCTGACCGATCAGCCGCGCGGCGGCAAGCATCCCACCGGCGGCGCCGCTGCGACTGCGGGGAGCTGCGCTCATGATGGCGCGATTGTTCGGCGCCTGAAAGAAGCCGAATCCTGCGCCGCAGAGCGCCATGCGCCACAGTACGCCGCCGGCATCGCCGGTCACCGGGTACAGCACGAGGAGCGTGAGCCCCGCGGCCATCGTGAGGAGACCTAACCCACCGAGGAGGCCGGCGGGGTAGCGATCCGCGAGCCGGCCGGCCAGTGGCGCTGTGACAGCAAGAGCGAGCGGCCAGGGCGTTATGAAAAGACCGGTCTCGACCGCGCTGTGGCCGAGGCGTTGAATCTCGAAGGGCAGTGCGACGAGTGCCGACATCTGGGCGGTGAAACTGAACACCGATGTCACGAGCGACAGCGTGAAACTGCGAATGCGCAGCAGGTCGAAGGGAATGAGGGGTGCAGCGCGCGGCCGCTCGTGACGCACGAGCAGCCAGGCGAGCAGGCTGCCGCTGCCGATCTGGGCGAATGCCAGGAGCCACGCGGCGCGGTGGGCGAGCGTCTGCAGCCCACTCAGCAGCAAACCCACCGCAGCGGCATAGAGTGCTGCGCCCGCAATGTTGAGCCGGCGCGGCGTGCGCTCGCTGTCCGGCAGTGCCCACAGCGCGATCGCGATGGCGACTGCCCCGAGCGGCACGTTGATGCCGAACAGCCAGCGCCAGTTCGCCACCGCGAGCACGCCCGAGGCAATGGTCGGACCCACCGCCGAGGCCGTCGCGACCACGAAGGCATTGATGCCCAGCGCGTGCCCGAGCGAGCGGTGCGGGTAGGTATGGCGGACGAGCGCGCCGTTGACGCTCATGATCCCCGCGGCTCCGATTCCCTGCACGATGCGCGCAAGGCTCAGTGCGAGCAGGCTCGGTGCGAACGCACAACCGAGGGATGCGACCGTGAAGACGGCGAGCCCGGCCTGCGAGACCCGCCGGTAGCCGACGATTTCCCCGAGTGACGCGAATGGCAGCAATACCAGCAGGATCGCCAGCTGATAGGCGTTGATGACCCAGATCGAAGCGGCCGAAGCAGCCCGGAAGTCGCGGGCGATGGTAGGCAGTGCCACGTTGACGATCGTGCTGTCGAGAACCGACATCGTGATGCCGAGCGCTATGGCCGCGATCGCCCAATAGCGGCGCGGCAGTGGCAATCCATCGGGATGGGCCGCGCTCGCGGCAGCAGCGCTGGAAGCGGACATTGCCCTCATCATATAAGGAAGGCGCTGTCATAACGTGGCGGGAGGTGCGTAGCTGCGGCAGCGCCAACGCTGGCGGGGCGCTCGAGTGCCTGCGTGACACCACTAGCGTGAGCGCCGTCACGTTTTGCCCGCCACCCCCCTCCGCTACAATAACCGGCATCGGCCGCTTGAACCCCTACAACAACACCCCACTAATGAAAGTGAAAGAGCAGCAGACCCCGGCCGATGCAGCGCCAGTTCGCCGTGGCGGCGATCGGCGCAAGCGCGTGCTGTGGTCGCTGGTATACGGCAGCTTTCATCCGCGGCGCCGCGGCCCGCGGCGCGCCGGCGATATCGCACTGACCGCGTTTGATTGGCATCACCCGCAGTGGCTCGCAATCGGAACACTGATCGTCGCCTGCTCCGGCGCGGACGCGTTCCTCACGCTGGTGCTGATCGGCCAGGGCGCGTACGAGATGAACCCGTTCATGGCTCCGCTCGTTGGCGGTTCGGCCGTCACGTTTGCGCTGGTCAAGGTCGGCCTGACGGCGGTCGGTGTTTTGCTGCTTACGCAGTTGGCCCGTCTGCGGACCTTCGGCCGCATCCCCGTGGGCGCGATCCTCTACAGCGTACTCGCCATCTACGGGACGCTGATTTTCTACGAATTCAGGCTACTCAGTCACCTTTAGCCCCCGCCGACCGGACGTTTTCTCGGCCAGCGGCCTTTTCCGCTAAAATATTGGCCTGCCGGTAGTTTTCCCCATGCTCGAAGCTACACCCCTCTACGGCGGCAACGCCGAGTTTCTCGACGCGCTCTACGAACAGTATCTGCGCGATCCAGACCGCGTGGATGAGCGCTGGCGGAGCTACTTCGCGCAGCTTCCCGCGCGGCCCGATGAGCGCTCGCATGATGCCGTGCGCACCGCCATTGCCGAGCGCGCGGCCGGCGGCGGCCGCACGGCGGTCGGCGAAACGGCCGACACTGCGCGCCAGGCGGCCGTCTCGCGGCTCATCCAGGTGTGGATCAACCGCGGGCATCTGATCGCGAACATCGATCCACTCGGGCTCATGCCGCGGCCGCGGTCGCGGGCGCTCGATCCGGACTACTTCGGCCTGACGCCCGCCGAGCTCGATGCCGAGTTCTTCACGGGCAGCCGCATCGAGGCGGTGCCGAAGCGTCTTGCGCTGCGCGAGATCCTGGCAGAACTGCAGCAGATTTACGCCGGCACCGTCGGTGCCGAGTTCGCGCACATCTCAAATTCCGAGGAGCGGCTGTGGCTGCAGGATGAGTTTCAGCAGGGGCGGCTGCGACAGCGCTTCACACCCCAGGAGCAGCGGGGCATTCTCTGGCAGCTGACCGCCGCCGAAGGCCTGGAGCGTTACCTTCACACCCAGTACGTCGGGCAGAAGCGCTTCTCGCTGGAGGGTCTCGATTCACTCATCCCGCTGCTCGATGACCTCATTCAGCGCGCCGGCGAAGCCGGCATGGACGAAGTGGTCATCGGCATGGCGCATCGCGGGCGGCTCAACGTCCTCGTCAACCTGCTCGGCAAGTCTCCGGCGGAGCTGTTCTCCGAGTTCGAGGGCGCCTACGACACGAGCCGCCTCAAGGGCTCGGGCGATGTCAAGTATCACAAGGGCTTCTCGACGGATCTGCGCACGTCGGGGGGCAACGTGCACACCGTACTCGCCTTCAACCCCTCGCACCTCGAGGTCGTCGACCCCGTGGTGGAGGGCTCGGTGCGCGCCCGGCAGGAGCGGCGCGGCGATGAGCGCGCCGAGCGCGTCATGCCCGTCCTGATTCACGGCGATGCCGCCTTCGCCGGACAGGGCGTGGTGATGGAGACGCTGCAGCTGTCGCAGGCACGTGGCTTCTTCACCGGCGGCACTCTGCACATCATCACCAACAACCAGGTCGGCTTCACGACTTCCGAGCTCGCCGATGCGCGCTCGACGCTCTATGCGAGCGATGTCGCCAAGATGATCGAGGCGCCGATCTTCCACGTGAATGCAGATGACCCCGAGGCGGTCGTGTTTGTCACGCGGCTCGCGCTCAAGTACCGCGTGCGCTTCCGCAAGGACGTCCTGATCGACCTCGTCGGCTACCGGCGGCACGGCCACAACGAGGCGGACGAGCCGGCGGCAACCCAACCGGCGATGTACCACGTCATTCGCCAGCATCCGACCGCGCGGCGCCTGTACGCCGACCGTCTCATCGCCGCAGGCGTGCTCGTCGAGTCCGACGTCGAGGCGATGTACGAGGAGTACCGCAAGGGGCTCGACGAACGGCGTCTTCAGGCACGCGCCTCGCTCGGCATGATCGGCAACAAGTACACGGTGGATTGGAGCGCCTACGCGCAGGCGGACTGGACCGAGCGCGTGCCGACGGGCGTCGATCTCGCACGGCTGCGCGCCGTCGGTGAGCGCATCACCACTGTTCCGCCGGACTTCACCCTGCACCCGCGCGTCGCGCAGCTCATGGCGAACCGCCGCCGCATGATCGAGGGCGAGCAGCCGCTCGACTGGGGCTGCGCCGAGACACTCGCCTACGCGACGCTCCTCGCAGACGGTTTCAGCGTGCGTTTGAGTGGACAGGACACCGGGCGCGGCACCTTCTTTCACCGCCACGCGGTGTTGCACGATCAGAACAGCGACGCCACCTGGGTACCGCTGCAGCACGTCGCCGACCCTCAGCCGCGTGTGCAGATCATCGACTCGGTGCTCTCGGAAGAGGCGGTCATGGGCTTCGAGTATGGCTACGCCACCACCGAACCCGCCGCGCTCGTTGTCTGGGAGGCGCAATACGGGGACTTCGCCAACGGCGGACAGGTCATCATCGACCAGTTCATCAGCTCCGGCGAAGCCAAGTGGGAGCGCTTCTGCGGGCTGGCGCTGCTCTTGCCGCACGGCTACGAAGGCGCGGGCCCGGAGCATTCCTCTGCGCGGCTCGAGCGCTTTCTGCAGCTGTGCGCAGAGAACAACATGCAGGTGTGCGTGCCTTCCACCCCCGCGCAGATGTTCCACATGCTGCGCCGGCAGATGCACCAGTCCTTCCGCAAGCCGCTCATCGTGATGTCGCCCAAGAGCCTGCTGCGCCATGAGCTGTCGGTGTCGGCGCTCGCAGACCTCACTCGCGGTGCCTTCGCGCGTGTCATCGGCGAGATCGACGATCTGCCGGCGGCCGAGGTGCGCCGGGCGGTCTTCTGCAGTGGCAAGGTCTACTTCGATCTGCTGAAGGCGCGCCGCAAGGAGGAGCTGCATGATGTTGCGCTGGTGCGCATCGAGCAGCTTTATCCTTTCCCGACCGAGGAGTACCAGGCGATCCTCAACCGCTACCCGAACCTGCGCGAGGTGGTGTGGTGCCAGGAGGAGCCTCAGAACCAGGGTGCCTGGTATCAGATCCGACATCGGCTTCAGGAGCTGGTGCGCCGTCCGGTGCTTTATGCCGGTCGTGCGCCGGCCGCCGCACCCGCGACAGGCATCCCGAGACTCCACGTGCTCGAGCAGCAGGCATTGGTGTCGGCAGCGCTCCATTCGACGGTCACCGAGGAATCCGCGCGCGAGACCACACGCCTCACGCCGCTTGCACCGGGCTCGTCCGCCCCCGTGCCGCCGCCGGTGACGACCGGCACCGGTTCGAGCGCGGTGCCGCCCGCCACCCCGATGAGAAAGCGCTCATGAGCACCGAGATCCGCGTTCCGCAGCTGCCCGAGTCCGTGGCGGACGCCACACTGGTGACCTGGCACAAGCAGCCTGGCGATCCGATCCGTCGCGACGAGAACCTCGCGGATCTCGAGACCGACAAGGTCGTGCTGGAAGTTCCTGCTCCGGCCAACGGCGTGGTGAGTGAGATCCGGGTGCCGAGCGGCACGGTGGTAACGAGCGGGCAGGTCCTGGCGGTTATCGAGGAGGGGGCTGCTGCGCCGGCTCGCGCGTCCGCGCCTGCAGCGACCGCGGCGGCGCCATCGTCGTCTCCGGGCGCGACCGCGAAACCTGCCGCCCCGCAGAAGGTTGCACAGGCCAGTGCGTCAGCCGAAGCGCCACGCGATGCCGGAAGACTCAGCCCCTCGGTACGCCGCCTGGTCGAGGAGAACCATCTCAACCCCGCGGCCATCCCGGGGTCCGGGCGGGACGGCCGCCTCACCAAGGCCGACGTGGTGGACTATCTCGGCCGGAAGCCCGCGCCCCCTGCGGCCGCTCCCGCGGCATCGGCCGTTCCGCCATCCGCCAGCGCACCGAGTCCGGCGACAGCACCTGTGGTGAGTGCGCTCCCGCTCGCGCGCGCTGCAGTCGCCCGTGCGCCGGCCCCAGCCGCCGGGGCACGTGCCGAGCAGCGCGTGCCGATGACGCGGCTGCGCGCGCGCATTGCGCAGCGGCTGATCGAGGCTCAGTCGACACAGGCGCTGCTCACGACCTTCAACGAGGTCGACCTCACCGCGATCCAGGAGCTGCGCGCGCGCTACAAGGACCGCTTCGAGAAGGAGCGCGGCGTGAAGCTCGGCTTCATGTCGTTCTTCGTCAAGGCCGCCATCGCGGCGCTGAAGAAATTTCCGGTCCTCAACGCCTCGGTCGACGGCAACGACATCATCTACCACGAGTTCTACGACATCGGTGTCGCCGTCTCGACCGACCGGGGCCTCGTGGTGCCGATCGTGCGCGATGCCGACACCAAGGATTTCGCGCAGCTCGAGAAGGAGATCGCGGACTTTGCCCGCAAGGCCCGCGAGGGGTCACTCGCCATCGAGGACCTCACTGGCGGTACCTTCACCATCACCAACGGCGGGGTATTCGGCTCGCTCATGTCGACGCCCATCGTGAATGCGCCGCAGAGCGCGATTCTCGGCATGCACAAGGTGCAGGAGCGGCCGATGGTCGTGAACGGGCAGGTCGCGGTGCGGCCGATGATGTACCTCGCGGTGACCTATGATCACCGCATCATCGATGGTCGCGAGGCGGTGCAGTTCCTGGTGGCAATCAAGGACGCGCTCGAGGATCCCGGACGCATGTTGCTCGGCATCTGATCGACCGCAGAGGTCGGCCGTCCGGGCCGAGGGTCTCAGAAGACGTGCCGGAAGATCCAGTAGAGCACGGCGGCCAGGACGATCGCGGCCGGTAGTGTCAGCACCCACGCCATCACGAGGTTCCGTATCGTGCCCCACTGCAGCCCGGAGTGGTTGGCCGCCATCGTGCCCGCCACACCCGATGACAGGACGTGTGTCGTCGAGACGGGCAGCCCGAACATGTCGGCGGCGGCGATGGTGCTCATCGCCACAACCTCCGCGCATGCGCCCTGCGCGTAGGTGAGATGGGTCTTGCCGATTCTCTCACCGATCGTGATGACGATACGTTTCCATCCGACCATCGTGCCGAGACCGAGTGCGATGGCTACCGCCACCTTCACCCACGGCGGAATGAACTTGGTGGCGGCGTCGATCTCTTTCTTGAACGCGTTGAGATTGGCACGCGCCTCGGCACCGAGTGACTTGCTGTGGGGGTCCTTGCCAAAGACCCGTACCGCCTCGGAAGTCAGATACATGTCGTTGCGTACGTTGGTGACGTTTTGCGCGGGTACCTGTGCGAAGGTACCGCTCGACTTGATCTGATCCGCGATGCTGCCGGTGAGAGCTGCGATGGCCGGGAGGACATCGTCGTTCCACTGATGCGTGCGGATGTAAGTCGAAAGCGTGTCCCGAGGATCGGCGACCGGCGCGCCCTGGATGTACTGGCTCAGTGATTGCTTCGTGGTCTGCGCCATCGCGACAAACGGCGCCATCTGGCTCTCCGGCATCGAGCGATTGAGCGCATAAGCGATCGGCACCGTGCCGATCAGTATCAGCATGATGAGGCCCATGCCCTTCTGGCCGTCGTTGGAGCCGTGAGCGAACGACACCCCACCGCAGGTCAGGATCAGGATCCCCCGGATCCACCAGGGCGGTGCCCGGTTGCCCTTGGGCTCTTTGTAGAGGTCGGGGACCTTCACCAGGGCCTTGAGCACGAAGAACAGTACGGCTGCGCCGATAAAGCCGACGATCGGCGAGAGGAGCAGCGAATAGCCGATTTTGACGGCCTGGCCCCAGTCGACACCGCTCGTACCGTCGCGTCCGTGCATCATCGCGTTCGCGACGCCGACGCCGATGATCGAACCGATGAGCGTGTGAGACGAGGAGGCCGGCAACCCCAGGTACCAGGTACCGAGATTCCACAAAATCGCGGCGATCAACAGCGCAAACACCATGGCAAATCCGGCACTGCTGCCGACCTGGAGGATCAACTCGACCGGCAGCAACGAGATGATGCCGAACGCGACCGCACCGGTGGAGAACAGGACACCGAGGAAATTCAGGGCCCCTGAATAGACCACGGCTACGGGCGGTGGCAGCGAATGGGTATAGATCACCGTTGCCACCGCGTTGGCGGTGTCGTGGAAGCCATTGACGAACTCGAAGCCGAGCGCGATGAGGAGCGCTACCCCGAGAAGAAAGAAAGAGAGCAACGCCAGGCCATGCGGCATTGCCCGGTTGACATCCGTCACCAGGCTATAGCCCGTATACCCCACGCCAATCGCGAGCAGGGTCAGGAACAGAAGGATGGTTCCCCGGCTCGGCTTTTGATCGAGCACCGGTCGGGCGGCGGCGACTGTAGGGGCGGCAACGCTGCTCATGGCGCGTACTCTTCGTTTCTACGGGGGATAGTCGAGCATATGACAGAAATATTCCCGAATGATGACACGCCGATGCGACGCGCCCGACGGGTGTGCTTTGTGTTATTTTTCAAGACCTTCCAGCTAGCGGAAGTCCTTGAAAAACGACCCGTTGGCCCGACCTAAAGGATCATCATGAGCAGCGATCCCAAGAGCGCCGCCGATTCCTTCGACGTCATCGTCATCGGGGCAGGTCCCGCCGGCTACCCGGCGGCCATTCGCGCGGCGCAGAACAAGCTGAGCGTCGCCTGTATAGATGAGTGGCAGAACCATGACGGCACGGCCACCTTCGGTGGCACCTGCCTGAACGCGGGCTGCATTCCCTCGAAGGCGCTGCTCGAATCCACCGAGCTCTACCACCGTGCGCAGGAGGAATTCTCAACGCACGGCATCAAGTTCGAAGGGATAGGGCTCGATCTCGCCCAGATGCAGAAGCGCAAGAGCGGCGTCGTGCGTGCCATGACCCAGGGAGTCGTCGCGCTCTTCAAGGCGGCCGGCGTCGTCGGTCTCCACGGCCACGGACGCCTTCTCGCCGGCCGTAAAGTCGAGTTCACCGCGCACGATGGTTCGCGGCGCACCTTGAGCGCCCGCCACGTCGTGCTCGCCCCCGGATCCGTCCCGATGGAGCTGCGCTCGACGGGCTTCAAAGCACCGCACATCGTCGATTCCTGGGGCGCGCTCGAGTTCGAGACCGTGCCGAAGCGCCTGGGCGTCATCGGCTGCGGCGTCATTGGCCTCGAGCTCGGCAGCGTCTGGCGTCGGCTCGGCGCCGAGGTCGTGATCATCGAAGCGCTTCCGGATTTTCTCGCATTTGCCGATCAACAGCTCGCGCGCGAGGCGCTCCGCCACTTCAAGAAGCAGGGACTCGACATCCGTCTCGGTGCCAAGGTGAGCGGCGCGACGGTGGCCGGTGATGCGGTCGAGGTCACCTACAGCGATGCCAAGGGTGAGCAGCGGGTCACCGTCGATCGGCTGGTGGTCGCGATCGGCCGACGTGCCTATACCAAGGACCTGCTGGCTCCGGACACCGGCGTGCAGCTCGATGAACATGGCCGCATCAAGGTCGACGAACAGTGCCGTACCGGGGTTGAGAACGTGTGGGCGGTCGGTGACTGCGTGCGCGGTCCGATGCTCGCCCACAAGGGCAAGGAGGAGGGCGTGATGGTGGCCGAGCTGATCGCCGGTCGCTACGGTGAGATGAATTACAAGGTGATCCCGTCCGTCATCTATACCGCCCCCGAGATCGCCTGGGTCGGTCTCACCGAAGAGCAGGTGAAGGCGAGCGGGCGCGCTTACAAGACCGGCACTTTCCCATTCCTCGCCGACGGCCGTGCGCGCGCCATGGAGCAGGCGCAGGGGTTCGCGAAGATCGTGGCGGCACGCGATGACGATGAGATTCTCGGCGTGCATATCGTCGGACCGTTGGCCGGTGAGCTGATCGCCGAGGCGGTGCTTGCCATGGAGTACTCCGCCAGCAGCGAGGACCTGCAGCGCACGATCCACGCGCACCCGACGCTCTCGGAAGCGGTGCACGAGGCCGCACTCTCGGTCGACAAGCGCTCGATCGATTCGATTAACCGCTAGTGTCCGCACCGCGCGGCGCGTGACAGTGCCCGTCGTGCCGCGGCACGCTATTGCCGGCGGCGTGCCTCGATGACGTTCGGCACGCTCGCGAGCCGCCGCAGCACCCGCGCGAGCTGCTCCAGGTCGTTCACCGCGACAGCGAGCGCAAAGTAGGCGATGCCGGTATCGTGATCGGTGCGCGAATTGACCGCGTCGATGCTGAGGCGCTCGAGTGCCAGCACATCGGTCAGGTCTCGCAGCAGACCGCGCCGGTCGTAGGCGCTCACGGCGAGTTGCACCAGGAGCGCCTCGCCCTCGGTGCTCGACCAGTCGACCTTCAGCAGCCGCTCGGGCTTCAGGGCCGCCATGCGTATCAGGCTCGGGCAATCGCTCCGATGCACGGTGACACCACGGCCGAGTGCCGCGTACCCGGCGATCGGCTGTGGCCGCAGCGGCGCGCAGCAGCGGGCGAGGGTGGTCGGCAGATCGCCGACCCCCTCGATCTCGACCGGCGTGGCACGGCGGCGCAGCGCGGTCGGGGTCCTTCGTGCCGGACGGGCAGCGGGGGCGGGCGGGGGCGGCTCGAACAGCCGGGTCGCCGCGTGCATGAGCTGAGTCACCGTGATCTCGCCCTCGCCGAGCAACTGGTGCAGGTGGTCGACATCTCGAGCCTTGAGCTCGCGCGCGAGCGCGACGAGCTGCTCGGGACGCGCGCCGATGCGCGAGAGCTCGCGCTCGGCCAGCACCGCGCCAGCGGAGCGATTGGCACCGACATCCTGTTTGCGGAACCAGGCGCGCACCTTGCTGCGGCTGCGGGGCGAGGCGAGATAACCCTGCTCCGGCGCCAGCCAGTCGCGGCTGGGTGCCTCGTGCTTGCCGGTGATGATCTCGACGATCTCACCGTTCACGAGCACATGGCTGAGCGGCACGATGCGGCCGTTGGCTTTGGCGCCGCGGCAGCGGTGGCCGAGCGAAGTATGCACGTGGTAAGCGAAGTCGAGCGGCGTCGCACCGCGGGGCAGATCGATCACCTCGCCCTTGGGTGTGAGGACGTAGACGCGGTCCTCGAACAGCTCCGCGCGCATCCCCTCAATGAGATCCCGGTCCGCCTCGGCGCCCGCCAGGCCGCCTTCCTGTGGCTCGAGCAGCCGCCGCACCCATTCGATCTTGCGCTGGTAGTCGGCATCGCGCGCACCGCCCTCCTTGTAGGTCCAGTGGGCCGCGACCCCGAGCTCGGCGTGCTCGTGCATCTCGGCGGTGCGGATCTGCACCTCGACGCTCTTTGCCAGAGGACCGATCACGGCGGTGTGGATCGAGCGGTAGCCGTTGCCCTTCGGCGTCGCGATGTAGTCATCGAACTCGCCCGGGATGTACGGCCAGCACCCGTGCACCACCCCGAGCGCGGCATAGCACTCCGGGACCCCGGCCACCACCACGCGCACCGCGCGCACATCGAAGAGCTGCTCGAACGCGAGCTGCTTGCGCTGCATCTTGCGGTAGATGCTGTAGATATGTTTCGGGCGCCCGTAGACCTCGGCCACGATGCCCGCTGCACGCAGCTGGCCCTGCAGCTCCCCGCACAGCGCCTCGATGTAGCGCTCGCGGTCGGCGCGACGCTCGTTCAGTGCGCCGGCGACCCGCCGGTATTCCTCGGGCTCGAGGTAGCGGAAGGCGAGATCCTCGAGCTCCCACTTCAGCTGCCAGACGCCGAGGCGGTTGGCGAGTGGAGCGTAGATGGCACGCGCCTCGAGGGCCCGTCGCGTGCGCTCGGGCTCGGTGAGGGTGCGCGCGTGACGCAGCGCGACCAGTTCCTCGGCGAGCCGCGCCAGCACCAGGCGCGGGTCGCTCACCACCGCGAGCAGCATCTTGCGCAGCGTTTCGGTCTGGCGCGTGTCGAGACCCTGCGCGGGCGACCAGTCGCGCGGCAGGCCGAGTGCGCCGAGGCGTTGCAGGGCAACCGCGATATCGGTGGCGCCCTGCCCGACGATACCGGCGGCCTGCTCGGAGGTGAGGCGCGCGCTGGCGAGCACGGGTCGCGCGAGCAGCGCGTGCGCGAGCTCGGTGCTCTCGGTTAATCCGCCCATGATCTCGGCCGCCTCGATGGCGAAGCTGAGATCCGCGGGCAGTGGCGCAGCAGTTCGCTCGAAGGCCGCGCGCGCACCGATGATGGCTTCGCGGACGCGCGGCGGACAGAGTTGGCTGGTCTCCACGGTTGTGACGGCTTCCTGCAAGGCTGCGGACTGCGTACCGTGAGCGTGTCGCCCGCGGGCCTTTGCCGCTATCATACCGCCGGTTTTTTACGGGGGGACGGGAGCGCCATCAGTCATGGCGGGACACAGCAAGTGGGCCAACCTGCAGCGCCGCGAGGGCGCCCATGCGGCCATGCGCTGCCGGCGTGCGGCGGATGTGCCGTGCGAGGGCCTCGAGAGGGTGCACTACGAGGGCTACGGGCCGGGCGGCGCGGCTGTGATGGTGGAGGGCGTCACGACGGATCGGATGCGCATGGGCGCGGAGGTGCGGCGCGCCTTCGTGCAGCACGGCGGCCGGCTCGGCGCTGACGGCTCGGTGAGTTATCTCTTCAACACGGTGGGATTGCTCACATATCCACCGGGTACCGACGAGGAGCGCCTCATGCAGGTGGCGCTGGAAGCGGGTGCCGAGGATGTCGTGCCGAATGCCGATACTTCGGTCGAGGTGCTGGCCGATCCGCTCGAATTTGCCACTGTGCGCGCGGTGCTGACGCACCACGGGTTCGCACCCGCCACCGCCGAAGTGACGCGCCGTGCGGCTACCTCGCTCGAGCTCTCGGGGGACGATGCCGAGGCGATGGTGCAGCTGCTCGAGGCACTCGAGGGGCTGGAAGACGTCCGCGACGTGTACTCGAATGTCGAGATATCGAACGAGGTCCTGTCCCGCAACCCAATCAACGAGTTGCGGTCTTAGACGCCTCCTCGCCGACCGGTGTAGTGCAGGTCCGCGGTCAATGCGCGATGCACGGACGCTCCGAGTCGAGGTTAGCCCCGCAATAGGGACAGAAGTTGATGGGATGCGGGAGCCTTGCAGAACTCGCCGTGGCACTGAGTTGAGAGAGACATCTGGGGCATTTCGTGAGGTGCAGGTACCACAGTCCGACGCCGGAAATAACGACTGCCATTACCCCAACGATCCCACCCGCGAGGACATAGCCGAATGCGAACAGAGCCATCGCAATCACCGCAATGGCGACGGCGACAGCGCACACCTGCAGTGTGCGGCGGGTGCGGCGCTTGAAGTAAGCGCGGATCGTCTCAGCCATACACCCTTACGGCCACGCGAGTTGTGGGACGAGGGCCTGTACTGCGGCATCAGCTTCGACGATCCCAGTATATCTGGTCCAGCGGCGGGCACTCGGCTAGAGGAGGAATGCGTAAGTGACTGTTTTCAGCTACCCTTGCGCATCGTCAACGAGGCTCGGTTGGCGCCAAGACGGGACGTGTACTCGAATGTCGAGATATCGGACGAGGTCCTGGCGCGCCTTTGATCCGGTCGCCGCCACGCCGCCGGCCGCGGCGTTGCGTGTGCGCATCCTCGGGCTCGACCCGGGCTCGCGGCGTACGGGCTTCGGTGTGATCGAATGCCGCGGCAGCGAGCTGCTGCCGGTGGCCCACGGCTGCTTCAACGTGGCGTCGGCAACACCGGCCGCGCGCCTGCGTCTGATTTTCGAGGGACTCAAGGCGCTGCTCGCCGAGCACGGCCCGGCGGAGGTCGCCGTGGAGCGCGTGTTCGTGAGCCGCAATGCCGACAGCGCGCTGAAGCTCGGTCAGGCACGCGGGGCAGCGCTGTGCGCGATTCCTGCCGAGGTGCCAGTGTTCGAGTATGCACCGCGTGCCATCAAGCTCGCGGTAGTCGGCTCCGGGGCCGCGGAGAAGTTCCAGGTGGCACAGATGATCCGCACCCTGTTGTCGCTCGGTGAGAGGCCGGCCGCGGACGCCGCCGACGCGCTTGCGGTCGCCGTGTGTCACGCACACCAGCGGCGACTGCAGGCGTACATCGATCGCGGCAGCGGGCCGCATTGGTCTTCCGCCAGATGATCGGCTCGCTGCGCGGCAGGATCGCCTCCAAGACCCCGCCGCAACTCACCGTCGATGTCGGCGGACTCGGCTATGAGCTCGAGGCTCCGATGTCGACCTTCTTTCATCTGCCGGCGGTCGGCGAGGAGGTGCAACTGCTCACGCACCTGGTGGTGCGCGAGGATGCGCACGTGCTCTACGCGTTCGGCACCGAAGAGGAGCGGCGGCTGTTTCGCAGCCTCATCAAGGTGTCGGGGGTCGGGCCGAAGATCGCACTGGCGCTCCTCTCAGGCATCAGTGTCACGGCGTTCGCCGAGTGCGTGCAGCGCGAGGACACGGCCGCCCTCACCCGCATACCGGGCGTGGGCCGCAAGACCGCCGAGCGGCTCATCGTCGAGATGCGCGACCGTCTCGCTGCCCCGCCGCAGGGAAGCGCTGCGGCGGTGGCCACCGGCACGAGCGCCGAGAGCGAAGCGTATGGCGCGCTGGTTGCTCTCGGCTACCGCCCCGCGGAAGCCACGCGCTTGCTCAAAGCGGTCGGGCCCGGTACACATTCCACCGAGGAACTCATTCGCCGCGCGCTCCAGGGCGCGGCACGGGAGTCGAGCCCCTAAGTGACTGCAGAGCGCATCATCAACGGCACGGCGAGTGCGGAGGAGGAGGCCGTCGAGCGGGCCATCCGCCCGCGCCGTCTGCAGGAATACATCGGCCAGACGCCGGTCAAGACGCAGCTGGAGATTTTCATCAGCGCCGCGCGTGCGCGCGGCGAGGCGCTCGATCACGTGCTCATCTTCGGCCCCCCCGGGCTCGGCAAGACCACGCTCGCGCACATCGTGGCCGCCGAGCTCGGCGTCAACCTGCGCCAGACGTCCGGGCCGGTTCTCGAACGCCCGGGCGATCTGGCCGCGCTCCTCACCAACCTCCAGCCCCGCGATGTGTTGTTCGTCGATGAGATTCATCGCCTCGCGCCGGTGGTGGAGGAGGTGCTGTATCCGGCGATGGAGGACTACCAGCTCGACATCATGATCGGCGAAGGGCCGGGGGCACGCTCGATCAAGCTGAGCCTGCCGCCCTTCACACTGGTGGGTGCCACGACGCGGGCAGGACTGCTCACCTCGCCGCTGCGCGATCGGTTCGGCATCGTGCAGCGGCTCGAGTTCTACGCCGTGGAGGACCTCGAGCGGATCGTCACGCGCTCGGCGGCGATTCTCGGGGTGAGCATCGATGAAGGTGGGGCGCGGCGCATCGCGCAGCGCTCGCGCGGCACCCCCCGGATCGCGAACCGCCTGCTGCGGCGGGTCCGCGATTACGCCCAGGTGCGCGCCGATGGCCGCATCGATGAGGCGATTGCGGATGCTGCGCTCGATCTGCTGGAGGTCGACCGCGAGGGCTTCGACACGCTCGACCGCAAGCTCCTGACGGCGATCATCGAGCGCTTCGATGGCGGACCTGTGGGGATCGACAGTCTCGCTGCGGCCCTCGGCGAGGAGCGTGACACGCTCGAAGACGTGACCGAGCCCTTTCTCATCCAGCAGGGGTTCCTGGTGCGCACCGCGCGCGGTCGGATGGTTACCCGCGCCTCCTACCTGCATTTCGGCATCAAGCCGCCCGAGCGTGGCGCCAGCCTGCCGCTGTTCGAGGCCGAGCGGTGAGCGTGTTCTCCTGGCCGGCGCGCGTGTACTGGGAGGACACCGACGGCGGCGCCATCGTCTATTACGCCAATTACCTGCGCTTCCTCGAGCGCTCGCGCACCGAGTGGCTGCGCGCACAGGGCCATTCGCAGCTCGAGCTCGCGCGCGAGCCGGGCATCCTCTTCACCGTCGTGAGCCTCCAGGTCGATTACCGCGCGCCGGCGCGGCTCGATGATGAGCTCGAGATCACCTGTGAGCCGCATGCCGAGGGGGCCGCGTCGCTGCGCTTTGCGCAACGCATTTACCGCACCGCCCCGGACGGTGCACAGCGTGCCGGCCTGCTGCTCGAGGCGCAGGTGCGCGTCGCCTGCGTCGATGCCCGGAGCCTGCGTCCGCGGCGGCTGCCGCAATTCCTGCGCGAGGCCGTCTCCGCGGAGGCAATACCCAATGGGTGAGCCGCTTTCGATCCTGAAGCTGATCGTCCAGGCGAGCGTACCGGTGCAGATCGTGATCGCGCTGCTGCTGCTGGCGTCGCTCACCTCCTGGGCGATCATTTTCCGCAAGCGCAGCATCATCGGCCGCGCGCGTCGCGAAGCGGATCGCTTCGAGGGACGCTTCTGGTCGGGCGATGACCTGGCGACGCTCTATCGCACGATCGAATCGCGCGGCGGTGCCACCGGTATGGCGGGCATCTTCGAGTTCGGCTTTCGGGAATTCGCGCGCCTGCGCCAGAGCACCACCGGCAGCGAGCAGCTGCTGGAGGGCTCGCGGCGCGCGATGCGCGTGGCGCAGCTGAAGGAGATCGACCGCCTCGAGCACAGCCTGGCGACACTCGCCACGGTCGGCAGCACGAGTCCCTACGTCGGGTTGTTCGGAACCGTCTGGGGCATCATGAGCGCCTTCGCCTCGCTCGGTAACGTGCAACAGGCGACGCTCGCCATGGTGGCACCGGGAATCTCGGAGGCGCTGGTGGCGACCGCGATCGGGCTGTTCGCCGCCATTCCTGCGGTGGTCGCCTACAACCGTTTCGCCGACCAGGTGACGCGCCTCGAGATGCGCTTCGATGCCTTCATCGAGGAGTTCTCCACCATTCTCCAGCGCCATGCCGCACGCGCCGGCGCTGCGGCCGCGCCGGAGCGCTGACGCCTATGGCACAAACCACGCGCCGGCGCCGCCTGATGGGCGAGATAAACGTCGTGCCCTATATCGATGTGATGCTGGTGCTGTTGATCATCTTCATGATCACCGCGCCGCTCCTGACACAGGGGGTCAAGGTGGATCTGCCGCACGCGGCGACAGAACCTCTCGACGCGCAGCGGGTCCCACCGCTGGTGCTGTCGGTGGATCGTACCGGCCGGCTGTATCTGAACGTCGGTCCCGAGCCGGCTCAGCCGCTCGATGATGCGACCGTAGCAGCGCGCGCGAGCGCCACGCTGCAGCGTAATCCGGAGACACAGGTACTGGTGAAAGCCGACAGCGCCGTGGCCTATGGGCGTGTCGTGCAGGCCCTGGTGATTCTGCAGCACGCCGGGGCGCGCACGGTAGGATTCATCACCGAGCCGTTGCCGGAGAGCGAGCGCCGCGGAAGCTGATGCGCGTCCTCGCATGCAACGGTTGAGTGATCGCTGGGTGTCGATAACACTGTCGGTGCTGCTGCACGCGGCGCTGCTCGGTGCGCTGGCCTACGGCTGGCTGCTCTTCCGGCGGCCGCCGCGGCCGGCCCCAACGCTCGCAATCGAGGCGCGCGTGGTGGATGCGCGCAGCGTCCGCGGTGTGGTCCAGCCGGCGCCGCAGCCGCCAGCCCCGCCGGAGTCGGTCGGGCCGCCGCCACCGACACCCGAGGAGTTGGTGCAGCGCGAGCAACAGCGCCAACAGGAGGAAGCTGCGGCTGCCGAACAGCAGCGCGCCGCGGAGCAGGCCGCGGCCGAGGCGGCGGCTGCCGCCACCGCAGCGGCCGAGCAGCGCGCGGCGGCCGAGCGCAAGGCGCGCGAGGAAGCCGAGGCGCAGAAACGCGCCGCCGAAGAGAAGCAGCGCAAGGCGGACGCACAGGAGCAGGCACAACGTGAGCAGGATCTGCAGCATGACCTCGCCGCCGAAGAGCAGGCCAGGAGGACCAGTGCCGGTCCGGCACTCGCCAGCTGGAAGTCGCAGATCGAGGCCAAGATCACCCACAACTGGCTGCGCCCGCCAACGGCCCGGTCTGGAATAAAATGCGTGTTGAAAGTGACCCAGGTACCCGGAGGGGAAGTGACCAACGTCAGTATCGGTGAATGTAACGGAGATCAGGCGGTGCGCGATTCGATCCAGGCGGCCGTGTACCGTGCCTCGCCATTGCCTCCTCCGCCTGATCCTGCGCTGTTTGACCGCGAGCTCATAATCCAATTCACTCCGGAAGACTGATGCCGATGAGCGCAATACAAGGCCGCGAGTCGCTGCGGCAGCCGCATGCCCTGGTGCGCGTCGCCGCCACCCTGTTCGCCTTCACGTTCCTCACGCTGCCCGCGGCGCGTGCCGAACTGCAACTGGAGATCACCTCCGGGGTACAAAATCCCGTGCCCATCGCGATCGTGCCCTTCAGCCGCGCCGAGGGGGCCACCTCCGACCTCGACGTCGCCGACATCGTACAACACGACCTCGAGGGCAGCGGACGCTTCCGCGGCCTGCCGCGCGAGCGTATGCCGGCGACCCCCAACCGCTCCGATGAGGTGATGAGCCCGGCCTGGAAGGCGGCGGGGAGCGATTACGTCGTGGTCGGGCGCACGACGGCGCTCGACAACGGCAGCCTCGCTGTCGACTTCGAGCTCGTAAACACGCTCACCGGCTCACGGCTCGCCGCGCAGCGCTTCACCGGCGCGCCGGGCGCGATGCGCAACGCGGCGCACCGTGTGAGCGATGTCATCTACCAGAAGATCCTCGGCATCCGCGGCGCTTTCGCCACCCGCATCGCGTATGTGGCGGTGCAGGGCGAGGCACCCACGCAACACTTCCAGCTGATCGTCGCCGACACCGACGGGGCGAACCAGCACATCATCCTCGAGTCGCGCTTCCCGCTGATGTCGCCTGCCTGGTCACCGGATGGTCAGTGGCTCGCATACGTGTCCTTCGAGACCAAGCACGCAGCGGTGTATGTGCAGCTGGTGAAAACCGGCGAGCGTCGGCAGGTTTCCGCGCGCGCCGGTGTGAACGGTGCGCCGGCGTGGTCGCCCGACGGTCACAAACTGGCGCTGACGCTCGGTGGCAGCGGCGGCAATCCCGACATCTACATCCTCGACCTTTCCACCCAGGACCTGACGCGCATCACCGACGATCCGGCGATCGACACCGAGCCGGAATGGGCGCCCGATGGCAAGTCGCTGTACTTCACTTCCGACCGCGCCGGCTCCCCGCAGATCTATCAGATCGGCGTGACCCCGGGCGCACATCCCAAGCGTCTCACCTTCGGTGGCAACTACAACGCCCGGCCGCGCATCTCGCCCGATGGCACGCAGCTGGCGATGGTGACGGTGGTTGACGGCAACTATCGCATCGCGATCCAGGATCTCGCGCGCGGCGCGGTACGGGTGTTGTCCCGCGGGCACCTCGATGAATCACCAAGTTTCGCCCCGAACGGCGCTACACTCATTTATTCGGAGCGCGAAGGCGGTCGCGGCTCGCTGGCGATGGTCGCTACCGACGGCCTGACGGGACTGCGGCTGAAGGCTTCCCAGGGAGAGGTCCAGGAGCCGGCGTGGGGGCCGTTCAGCCCCTGAGCGGCCCAGCATGCGGCTGGGCGATGGCGGAGGAAGCGGAATGTCGGAGAAGTTATCCATGCATCGAGTGATGGTCGTGTTGCTGCTCGTCGGTGCCTGCGCGCTCAGCGCCTGCTCCAGCAAGCCGTCGAAGCCCGAAGCCGGTGGGCAGGGCATGGCGAACAGCGGCGCCGAGGGGGCGGGCGCCACCGGCTCCAACGCCAGCGGCGGCGCCGGCGATGAAGAAATCGCCGGACCCCAGGCGGGGCTGCTGGCGAAGCGCATCGTTTACTTCGACTTCGACAGCAGCGAGATCAAGGGTGAGGGTACCGATATCGTCGCCGCCCATGCCAAGTACCTGACGGCGAATCCGAACACGCGCGTGCGGCTCGAGGGGCACACCGACGAGCGCGGCTCGCGCGAATACAACATCGGTCTCGGCGAGCGCCGCGCTCAGGCGGTACGCCGCGCGCTGCTGCTGCAGGGCGCGGCGGATGCGCAGATTTCCACGGTAAGTTATGGTGAGGAGCGTCCGGCGGTGCCGGGGCACGATGAGGCGGCGTGGGCAAAGAACCGACGCGTCGAGTTCGTGTACCTGGCGGGGCCGCCCGCGCCGAAGCCCTAGGGCGAAGGATTGCCATGCGCGCAAGACTGACGGTTCTGCTCCCGGCGATGCTCGCGGCCGGGTGCGCGACCAACCCCGACAAGGATCCGGTGCAACTGCGGCTCAATGACCTCGAGGCGCGCGTCGCGCGCATGGAGCGCATCGTCGCGAACGATGTGCAGGTGTCGCAGAACGTCGATGAGATGCAGGGCAACCTGCGCGAGCTGCGCGGGGAGATCGAGGAGCTGCAGCACAGCAGCGAGGCGCTCAGCAAGCAGCAGCGCGACTTGTACGGCGATCTCGACAAGCGCTTGACGGCTGCGGGCGGCGGCGGGATGTTCGCCGGGGCGGCGGCCGGGGCTGCCACCGGGGCTGCCGCGGGTGCCGATAGCGGAGCGGCGGGGAGCAATGCACCCTCACCGACCGAGCAGGCGGTCTACGGCCAGGCGTTCGATGCGCTCAAAGCCGGCAGTTACTCGACCGCAATCACGGGGTTCAAGGATTTCCTGAAGACCTATCCCAACAGCTCACTCGCCGACAACGCGCAATACTGGCTCGGCGAAGCGTATTACGTGAGCCACGAGTACGACTCCGCGGCCGGCGCCTTCCGCACGGTGCTGAAGAAGTATCCGGACTCGAACAAAGCAGCGGATGCGATGCTCAAGCTCGGCTACACCCAGCTCGAGCAGAAGCAGTATCCGGCGGCGCGCGCGACGCTCGATGAAGTCACCAAGAAGTATCCGGGAACCAACTCGGCGAAGCTCGCCGCGGAGCGGCTGCGCCGCATACCGGCGCAACCCTCACAGTAGCCGACCAAGGCGCAGCGCGCGGCGTGAGTCGCAGGCAGAGCGCGACACGACATGACACGCCTCAGGATCACCGAGATCTTCCATTCGCTCCAGGGGGAGGCCGACACTGCCGGCATCCCCACCGTGTTCGTGCGCCTCACGGGATGTCCGCTACGCTGTCAGTACTGTGACACCGCCTATGCGTTTCACGGCGGGGAGTGGTGGGAGCTGCCGGCGATACTGGCGCGGGTGCACGAGTTCGCGACGCGCTACGTGTGTGTCACGGGCGGCGAGCCACTCGCGCAGAAGGACTGCACCGCGCTCCTCACGGTGCTGTGCGATGCGGGCCTGCGCGTATCGCTCGAGACGAGCGGCGCGATGGCGCTCGGCGAAGTCGATCCGCGGGTGGTGAAGGTCGTGGACGTCAAGACGCCGGGTTCGGGCGAGGAACGGCGCAATCGCTACGAGGAGCTGCGGCGCCTCGCGCCACATGACCTCGTGAAGTTCGTGATCTGCGACCGTCGCGATTACGAGTGGAGCCGCGCCAAGCTTCCGGAGCTGGCACTGCCGCAAGGTTGCACCGTGCTCTTCTCCCCGAGCCACGAACAGCTCGCCGCGCGCGATCTCGCCGACTGGATCCTCGCGGACCGACTGCGGGTGCGCTTCCAGATCCAGTTGCACAAGTACCTGTGGGGCAACGTACCAGGTAAATGATGGCGGCCGCTGAATGTCACGCCGTGGTGTTGTTATCGGGCGGCCTCGATTCGGCCACTGCTCTGGCGATCGCGCGCGAGCAGGGCTTCGCCTGTCACACGCTGTCGGTCGATTACGGCCAGCGACACGCGGCCGAGCTCGAGGCGGCCCAACGCGTGGCGCGCGCCGGTGGTGCCTGCGAGCATCGCATCATGCGCGTCGATCTCGCCGGTATCGGCGGCTCGGCGCTCACCGATCCCGACATCGCGGTGCCGGAGAGCCCGAGCCAGGGTATTCCTGTCACCTACGTTCCGGCGCGCAACACCATCATGCTGGCGCTCGCGCTGGCGTGGGTCGAGGTGCTCGGTGCGCGCGATATATTCATCGGCGTCAATTTCATCGACTCAAGCGGATACCCCGATTGTCGTCCGGAGTTCATCGACTCCTTCGCACGGCTGGCGGCGCTCGCGACCCGTGCCGGCGTCGAAGGCAACCCCTGCCGCATTCACACACCCCTCATCGGCTGGACCAAGGCCGAGATCATCCTCGAAGGTACGCGACTCGGTGTCGACTACGGGCAGACGGTGTCCTGCTACCAGGCGGACGCCGCGGGCAAGGCATGCGGGCGCTGCGACGCTTGTCGCCTGCGGCGCGCGGGCTTTGCCGCTGCAGGTATCGCGGATCCGACCCGGTACCAGGGCCTGTAGTATCATGCCGCCCCCCCGCGGCGGCTGGCGCGCACGTGCGGCATTGACCCATTGGATTGCAAACGCTGGGGCGTTAGCTCAGTCGGTAGAGCATCGGACTTTTAATCCGCTGGTCGACGGTTCGATTCCGTCACGCCCCATATAAATCAATCACTTGTGCAGCAAGACAACATCCGTGGCACACCCCAAGACAGGGAGGCGCATGGATGGCCACAGTCGGTGAGCGCGTAGCTCAAGGCGCCAGCCGACACTTTCATGTCCAGGTGCGCAGGGCGGGATACCCGTCTACCGCGCGTCAGTTTGCAGCTCAGTGTCGCGACTTCTTTAGATCCTAAGGCCAAATCTTCTTACCGAAATTCCTTCGAGACTGTAAGGCCGACCGTTAACGGGACAACCGTGTAAGCCTCGAGCACTGACGCGACATTTGGTCTCTGGATTATAGTCTGGTTGTTAGTCAGGTTTTTACCCCACAGCACGATTTGCCATGAGCCCAGATCCGCACCCACTCTTGCGTTGACGACGGCGTACTCTGGATTGACGTAATCGGGATCCGTCGCTTGGAAGGACCCGTAAGATTTGCCGATCCGCTGATAGTCGCCTCGTGCGAACACGCTGGCGTGATCGTTGAGATTGACCCGGTATTCCGCTGATACCGCCGCAGTGTATTCCGGGACGAACAACACGTGTTCACCGACCGCCGCCGCGCTCGGATCCGCTGACGCGGTTATCACTGATCGGGCGCCGCCCAAATTGAACATCAATGTCAGATTCCGCAGAAATGTCGGCTTGTAGGCGAGCTGCAACTCTCCACCGTAGCTTTGCGCATCTCCAAAGTTGTCCGTGAAAGTGAAGCCGCAGCTCGGCAAGCTGATCGATTGTTGTATGTTCTTCCAGTTGATGAGATACGCTGAGACGTCGATCGAGAGAGTGCGATCAGCAAGCAGTAGCTTGCTCCCAAGTTCATAACTCCAAAGTGAATCCGGGTCATAAGTACTGGGAGCCTGCGCAAGCCCTATCTTGTGCAAATCCCCCCCACAAACGCTTTGGGGCACTGGACCTGTTCCGCCCCCCACACGGAAGCCCTTCGCAGCCGTAGCATAAGCAGTCGAAGTATCGCTCAGATCAAAAACCGCAGACACCCGTGGAGTCGTAGCAGACGCGCTAGCGTCCGCTGAGTAAGGGGTGGGCGCACCGATTGCGTAGAGGCCGGCCTCCGTGACGTAATAAGTCTGTGTGTCGTATTCGTAGCGCAAGCCTGCGGATAAATGCAGCCTAGGCCAGACGTCGTAGCCAATCTCGCCAAACGCCGCGTATTCGGTCACGGTTGACGTGGTGGGAGAGATGAACATCTGGTCGTTCTCAAATGTCGCCGCTGTCGAGCCAAGAGCCTGCTGCACGATGGGGCTGCTCAATGGGTACCCGTAGATTGATTGGAACGCAGCACCTAGTCCCGGCGCGTACTCAGTGTTTCCCGCGTCCTGTTTTTCGTGTGAGTAATACAGCCCGGCCGTCCAGCGTAGCGGCAATGATCCTGAGGCCGGCTTTCCAGACGTGGCTCTCAACTCCTGAGTGAACTGTTCGTTCTTCGTCTCAGCGTGAACCGGCGAGGGAATGTGAGCGATGATGGCGTCGTTTTGTGGTTGGTGGCTCGCAAACACCGGGGTTGGATCGAGAAAAAAGTATGCGAAGGCGCCATCGTTGAAAAATGTGCCGTCCAGCTGTCTGTCATTGTCGCGCCAAAAAAAACTGGTTACGGATGTTACGTCGACTGTCGCGAAGCGCTTATCGAGTTTCAGCGATGGAACAAAAACCCTATCGTTTGAAGGCTCTTTAACCTCCTTGTTGGTGTTGAACAAGCCAAGGGCTTCGTACCACACAGAGGAGTCTGACGAGGCCACGCGCTGCATCCACACGGCTGGTTCAATGGTGAAATCGTCAGACGGTTGAAAAAGCAGCGCCGCCTTGACCACTGCGTGATCGACGGAGTTTATCCCCGAGGCCTCCTTGACGCCCGTAAGGTAGTTGAATTGGTCTATCCAGCCAGCATCGTGGCCGTACAAAACTCCTACGCGGGCAGCGACAATTGAGCTGATTGGTGCATTTGCGACAAGACTGCCCTCGTAATTTGCCCCCGCGTAGTCCGTGCCTCCAGCTCCGGCTGTAACGTCGAGTTTCCAGCGATCGAGCTTTGGCTGGTTAGAAATGTAACGCACTGCACCGCTCATTGAGCTCGCGCCATAGAGAGTGCCCTGTGGGCCGCGCAACACCTCAATTCGCGCGAGATCGAAGGGGATCGGCTCCGCCTGGCCGTTAAATCCGCCTCCCGGCGAAGATACGGAAGTCTCATCCAGGTAAACCCCCACAACCGCGGCTCCAGCGGAAGAACTCACCCCGCGCATCTGAAGGTTACTGAGACCCTCCGTTCCGCCCGACGCGAGAGAAAAGTTCGGAACCGCACGTGTCAGGTCGTCAAAGTTAGTGATGCGCCGCGCCGCTACCTCATCACCACTGAGTAGCGAAATGCTGGCCGGCACATCCTTTGCGTTCTCAGTCCTCTTCTGTGCGGTAACAACCACCTCCTGAAGTACTGGGAGGTCGTCCGCAGCAACAACAGTCGGCACGTACGCAAACGCAAGAACCGAAACTACCAATCTTCCGCAGGACCGCCGATCGCGGCGATGCCACAGGATCATCTTCATGCCAGCCCCCCGTCGACGAGAGTAGTACGGCTGGCGCCCACTGGCCAACTCGCGATCGGGAGAGGACCCAGAGATCGCGCATGCCGCGAGTCCGGGGCAGGCCGAAGCGGCGACGCCTGCGCTGGACTTTGCAAAAAGCCCCGGCGCTTCCGTAAGCTATTGATCTGCAAGCATAGATAGTCTATCAGACAAGACCATATCGCGTGAGCGAGAGAACTTCCGGGCGATAATAAAGTACGCAACGACCGGGTCCAGGTCGCTGAAGCAGGAAGGCCCTCGGCCGCGGTTCCTGACGAACCGCTCGCGCGAGGGCGGAGCTCATGGGTCGTTCAATCAAAACCACAGCAGCCCCAGTGCAGGGCCGTACGAAGCCGATCTCCACGCGCTGACCCAAGGTCCCCGAAGGGGCACCTGAACCTCGAGCGGTCACGTGAGCCGCGTCCCCGCAGCCCTGTGTCGGCTTACATTAACCCGGCACACGGCACCGCGAATGGCAGCGTCGGCGTCGACTTCGGCTCTTTGCGACTGTCTCTGGGCCAAGAACCTCGCTCACAATCAGAGTATCATTCAGAGACGCAATGTCGCGGAAATCCTCGAGGCCTACACCCTCCCACCCCTGATGATCGGTCTGACCGTCACGAAGCAGTTTCGGTAAACATACTTGCGGTCACCAATCACCCTCGCTGTATTTCTTTTGATCCTCTCTCCAGCTGCGTTTCCGCTGGCGCCTGCGGCGATTCAATCCATCACTTCAAACACCGTGCCCCAGGCGCGCATCAACCTTAACTTCGCGAGCCTGCCGGTAACCAATCGCGACGACATCCAGTTCTCGCACATCTCCACAAACGAGGGATTGTCTCAAACCAGAGTCGCCCAGATCATCCAGGACGACGACGGATTCCTTTGGTTCGCAACACAGTATGGCCTCAACCGCTACGATGGATACAAGTTCAAGGTCTTTGTAAGCGATCCCACCCGTAAGAACAGCCTGGGCTGTGTTTACATCTATTCACTGTTTAAAGACCGCGAGGGAACGGTCTGGGTCGGGTGCGAACACGGCGTCTATCGATTCGACAAAGTCACCGAGACGTTCAGGCACTATCCAATCGAAGGTGACGTTGCGGACGGTCTGCCGGTCATTGTCTCGAATGTCAGCCAGGACCACACCGGCGCCCTGTGGCTTTCCACGGGCAACGGACTATATCGGTTGGACCCTGCGACTGGGCGGACCACTGCGTATCGGCACGACCCGCTGAATCCCTCGAGTCTCAGCAGCAACGACGTTAGATTCGCTGCCGAAGACAGCAGCCACCGGTTCTGGGTAGCCACTGGCGTTAGCGGTGTGAGTCTTGAGGAGTTTGACCGAGAGAGTGGCAAGGTCGTTCTGCGGATTCCGGTAACAAGTGATCGGCTGGGGTTGTCGGACGTCGGCGTGGCCTTCTATGAGGACCACTTCGGGGTCTTCTGGATCATCTACACTACTATCGGGCCCGGAAGCGG
>Ga0306920_100000205_pt1 | contig 68541 bp, 47 predicted proteins | sample flu12Cox44000170_FD_204666 | JGI IMG/M metagenome (GOLD analysis project Ga0306920, IMG submission 204666) | Lab enrichment of tropical soil microbial communities from Luquillo Experimental Forest, Puerto Rico - flux4day.12C.oxic.44.000.170 (v2)... | ecosystem: Environmental > Terrestrial >...
TGGATGGGTCAGTGCGCACAATCTCGCGCTCGGTGGACGAGGCCGTCTTGCGCGCAGCTATTACGCCGGCCGGCGGCGAAGTGTTTCGACTCGATGATTTTTAACGGCCGGTTAGCGGCTCGGTTTCTGTTTTCTTTGGACTGCGGCGCTTTCACGCCGCTTTATTTCTTTTTTTGTCGACTCCGCGAATAGCAAGTCAATGTCAAAAACCAAAGCGGCGTGAAAGCGCCGCACTCCAAAGGGCAAAAGCAAAGCAAAGTGGCGTGAAAGCGCCGCACTCCAAAGAAAACACACGATTACACTACCGGCTCATAGTCATCATCGACCTTGACGCGATCAGATTTGAAGCTGTATATCGTCGCCTTTTGGGCCAGAGTTGCGGTGCGCTCAAACCAGGCGGCGGAGCACCAACGGTACTCATTGGCCTGCCGAACCAGTCCGTGCTTCACGGCATTCTGATGGACGTAATTCAAGCGAGCCAAATACGATTTCTCAAAGGTCAACTGGGTGTCCCAGTAATTGAACCAGACCTGACGCCCAGGACTGGCATCGAGACGATTGATTTCGTCGGAAGTGGCGCTATGGAGCTGCGCAATGAAGTTTGCCAGCTGGTTCTCGACTCCGGTAGTTTGGGCGACGAAATGGTAGTGATTCGAGAAGACTGCCCAAGCTTCAAGAACAATCTCGTGCTGCTTTGCCAGCACAAGGAGTTTCTGTTCGAGGAGGGTCAGCCTTTCTTCGCCGCGGAAGAAGTGATTCTTATGGAGAGTGCTCGCCGTAACGATGAACGTCCCGTGCTCGGACAACCGATGAACCGGCGCATGCGGCCAATGCGTGTGCCGTGCCAACGGAAGTGGCGAGCCCGCGCAACAGGTTTTCTGAACCCCATCGGCTTCCAGACTATCGAACAACACCTCAACATCAGCCAAATGCGTCTCTGGCAATCGGCACAATCGCTCGATTAACTGCACACGCAAATCGTCCACATCATCGTCCTTTGGACTGCGGCGCTTTGACGCCGCTTTATTTCTATCATTGTTGACTCCACCGAACAGTATCCCGGCTTCCTAAGAGAAAAACCAAAGCGGCGTGAAAGCGCCGCAGTCCAAATGGCAAAAGCAAAGTAAAGCGGCGTGAAAGCGCCGCACTCCAAAGGGCAAAAGCAAAGCGGCGTGAAAGCACCGGAATGGCAAAAGCAAAGCGGCGTCAAAGCGCCGCAGTCCAAAGAAATCTCTAAGCGAGCCGCGTCAGCACGACGCTGTTGGCGGTGTTGCCTCCGATGTAGGTGATCTGAAACTGAAATCCTCCCTGCTCAAAAACCGCCCCCTCATCCAATCCGGCAAACGTGCCGCTGATCGGATCAGGAGCAGTCCCCTGGACGATTTCGAAACTGCGTCCCACCGGTGGCTCGAAGCCCAGGACCAGGTTCAACGTGCTCCCACCCAGAAAGATCGGGCCCTCGGCGACGAGTTGCGAATAAGAAGTTCCCGGTTCGAACCCGTTGAGGCGGACCGTGAACGTGCTTCCGAAAAACAGGGCGACCGATCCACCCACGGTAAGGATCCCGGGACCGCCAGCCCCGGGGATCAAGGTTCCGGCAACTACCGTGAGAGGTCCCACCGTTCCTTCTCCCGCAAGGCTTCCGCCGGTGATGGCAACTGTGCCATTCACACTCATGGGTCCCGTGGAACTCGTGAAAGTGCCGGCACCGATGACCAGCCCGCCCAGCAAGGTCTGGGGAGCGGTTCCCGCCCGGTAAGTGCCGGCCGAGAGGGTCGCCAGCCCGGAAACTGTGACGGGCTGATCGTTGGCATCGAAAGTACCGGCGCTATTGGTGAAGGTCCCGGAAATATTGAGGGGGCCGGCAAGTTGCAAGGTGCCGGTGCCGTTATGGTCTACATTTCCGAACGAGTCTCCGCTCCCTGTTTGCAAGTTCTGCGTACCTGCAGAGTTAAAACGAATCTTATTTGAGCCTGCATCGATGCGGAGGCGGTCATCCACCACAACCGAGTCGGCAAATGTGATCGGGCTATCCGCCGCCGTCACGTTGCCGCTCACGAAAGTAGTTCCGTTGGGGCTGGAATACGTTTGCGGACCGTTGCTCGTCACCGGACCCAGGATTACATCGCTGCCCGTGCTGGGCCCGTTGTTGACCACTTTCACCGAACCAGCAGTGATCGTTTGCAGATTGATTGACCGGCTACCGGTGTACGTCCGGCCTGCTCCATTACGGAGCTCAATATTCAATCGTCCGGTGCCCGTGTTGAGTTGGGTCCGGCCGGCCATGGTGATGAAGGCATTCCCGGGGTCGCGCTGGGAATCGACCACGCCGTTGGCCAGGGTATCGTTGGCGATGAGAGTCAAGGAGCCGTTGTCAGTGGAAATGGAAGCGTTGAGGATAATGCTGCGGCCGGCCTGGAGGGTGAGGGCGCCACCTTTTCCGCCCGCGCGGACGATGATGGGATCCTCAATGGTGATGTCGTTACTTGCCTGGAGGGTGACATCGGTGCCGGTGTTCAGGGTGTTGGTCAGGAAACCGGGCGTTATCGTCACGGTTTGGGATTGGCCCCGGTTATAGCTGAGCTGGTTCGGGTCAACGAAGCTGGAGGTCAATCGCCCGCTGCCTTCGATCACAAAGGCGGCCAGGAAGGTTTGCGAGGTGGTGTTCTCGCCGACGAAGCCCAGGCCAGCGTTCCCGGCAGTTCCCACCAGGCTGTTTTGCGGAGTAATGAAACCGTTGCTGTTAAGCGTTTGTCCCGTCGTACCGCTTACCCAGGTCACCGCCCCGCGGTTGGCACTCCAATTCGGGCTCGCAACCACGTAGTTGCTGTTGCTCAAGCGGGTGACGCTGGAGCCGCCGGTGCCGACGAGGCTGTTCGCGGTGGAGACGGCTCCGTTGACCCCCGTGCTTCCACTCCCCCACGTCACCGCCCCGCCGAGGGCCCAACTTGTGACCGCGTAGTTGCCGTTGGCAAAGGGGGTGACGCCCCCTGGGCCATCGCCCACTTGGTCACCAGGGTTCGAGCCGACGAGGCTGTTGTCGGCGGATACCTGGCCGCTAACCCCAGCCGCACCACTGCCCCAAGTTACCGCACCCCGAAGGCCGTTCCAATTTGGACTGCTGACGACATAATTGCCATTGCTCAGGCGCGTCACATCGGTGCCTACGAAGTCATTAGGGTTGCTGCCAACGAGGCTGTTGTCGGCGGAGACAAGGCCGCTGACCCCCGCTGTTCCGTTGCCCCAGGTCACTGCCCCGCGCCCGTTCGGACTCATCACCAGGTAGTTGCCGTTGCTTAAGCCGGTCACAAACCCGCTGCCCACGGAACCAACGACGCTGCTGCCAACGAGGCTATTGTCGGCGGAGACAACGCCGCTGACTCCCGCTGCGCCGCTGCCCCAGGTTGCCGCACCAAGTCGGGTATTCCAGAACGGGCTCAGAACTACGTAGTTGCCGTTGTTCAAGGGCATGGCTCCATAGACCCCCACCTGATCAAAGGGGTTGGTGCCGACGAGGCTATTAGTCTCGGACACTATGCCGCTGACTCCAGTAGTCCCGCTTCCCCACGTCGCTGCCCCGCGCTGGCCGTCCCAAAGTGGGCTTGCAACCACGTAGTTGCCGTTGCTCAAAGCCGTGATAGCGCCGTCGCCCACACAATCGCCGGGGTTGAAAGAAGGAATGCAGGTATAGCCCGGATTGGAGCCGACGAGGCTGTTGCTCGCGTCCACGGGCCCGGCGACGGCATGCGTCCCGTCTCCCCAGGTCACTGCCCCGCGATTGCCATTCCAATCCTCACTTTGGACTAGGTAGTTGCCGTTGGTCAAGGGAATGATTCCGTCACCCACGGTGTCCCCGTACCTGCTCCCGGTGAGGCTGTTAGCGTCCGAAACGGTACCGGTGACCCCCCTCTGGCCGTCGCCCCACGTCACCGCTCCGTGACGATCGTTCCAGTAGATGCTGCGGACCACGTAGTTGCCGTTGCTGAGGGCAGTGACTCCGTTGTAGCCGACCTGATCATCGGCGTTGGTGCCCACGAGGCTATTGGCCTCAGAGATGGTACCGCTGACCCCCGCTTGGCCGTTGCCCCACGTCACCGCTCCACGACGGTTGTTCCAGTCCGAACTTTGCACCACGTAGTTACCATTGTTCAAAACGGTAACGCGATAGAAACCGATGCGCTCAGACGAGTTGCTCCCGATCAGGCTGTTGGCCGCGGAAACAGCGCCGCGGACTCCTGTCGTCCCATTGCCCCAGGTCACCGCCCCCCGCCGGCCGTTCCATTCCGGGCTGCGGACCACGTAGTTGCCGTTGCTTAACAGCGTGATGCATGTAAAATCAAGGAAACAGTCACCCCCCACGTTATCACTGGGGTTTGTGCCGACGAGGCTGTTAGCGTCGGAAATGGTGCCCCGGACCCCCGTGTTGCTATTGTCCAAGATGAAAACCCCCGAGGTTCCAGATGGATCGATGCTACCCACTTGATCACTGGCGTTGCTGCCGACAAGCGAACTAAGGAGGGCCCCACTCACGCCATCAAACAGATACACAGCGCCAGCGAAAGTGCCACCGAAGTTGTCGAAGGGGCTCGTCACTACTACCTTACCGGTGCTTAATGCACTTACGGCAATGCCAAATCTGCCACCCGGGGTCGGGTGCGGATCAATAAAGTTGAACTGCGGAAAGACACCAGCAGGAGCCTCGCTAATGATGATGTTCTTGGGGTCGAGGAGCAATGTCCCGGTTTTTCCGTGTCGTGCCCCGGCGTCCGCCGAGCCTCCATAATTCAGGTTTCCTTTGCCGGACACTTCGATGAAACCACCGTTACCGCCGGCCGATCCGCCCTGCGCCGAAACAGTTCCGTCCATCTCAGTTCGCTGATCCGACCAAACCACGATGCGGCCGCCGTCTCCCGACTGTAAAGCATTCGCCCGGATAGTGGCGGCTGCGGTCACCGTCACGGTTTGGGCATTGGCTCCTTCTCTGTAGGTCAGGTTTTCAACCTGACTTCCAAAACCGGCAAGTTGGAAACTTGCCCCCACAGTACGACCTTGAAAATCTCCACCCACACGAATGAAACCGCCGCCGGTCTGTCCCGACGCATCGACCGTGGCGCCATTCAATATCAATTCGCGGCCCAAGAGATCGATTGAGCCTCCCACTACTCCAGTCGCTTGATGCTTGCCGCTGCTGTAAAGCCGGCCTGTATTGCCGCCGGTAATCGTCAGATGGCCGCTGGTGGCCGAGGTCAAGGCTGCCGTCGTATCGATGTAAGAGCCGGTGAAGGCGATTCCGACGACCCCGTGATTGCCGTCTGCTGTAATTTGGCCGGCGTTCAAAATGTTGCGCGCGTGGACAAACACGTGGCCGGCATTGATTCCATCCGCATGAAGTTGCCCGGTGGTAACGAAGATATCCGCGTTCACATCAATCCGGCCGCCGTTATCTCCATCGCGAGCCACCAGAGATCCCGCCGTTTCCACGGAAATCAAGCCGGTGGCCGACAGGCGGAGCTCCTGAGCGCGCAATGAACCGCTCACGGTGATGCGATCTGCTTCGATTGCTAGTTGCTCGCCGGCGGCAATGTCCTGAGTATGGACTTCCGCACCGGGAGCGGAAACCATAAAACTCCCCGCCAGATTTTGCGCAGCCAAGGTCAGCGTGTCGTGTCCTCCGCCATTTTCGTAGCGGATGCCGGTCACCGTGCTAACGGTCGCTCCCATTACATCTCGGTCGCAAGAAGCCGATGCCGGGTTGCTCGAATATTGCCGGCCATCGATGACTAATTCCAGAAAACCGTCTTGGGTAATGCTTTCCCGAACGTCATTGTCCCCGGCATTCCCGCGAATGCCGACAAGGCCGGTGCTCCGGTCAAAGAAAATGTTGCCCGCAAATGAAGGCGAACTTCGTGAAAGCGGTAGCAAAATCCGACCGAGGTCCGGCTGCTTTTCCGTTGCCATCTGTAGGAGGCCGGCCTGGGATTGAGAGGCGTTCTCGTCTCTTGGGAGACCTCCCACGATCTCGATTTCATGCCCGATTGGCGGCGTGTTGGATTGGGGAGAATACGACAGCGAATGCATCGGCGCCATCATGAAGTCATTGTCGCTCGACATGGCCCAGAAATCGTTGGGCTGCACGCTCCCCGCGTTTTCCAGCGGGCCGGAAACGGTCTTTTCGCGCGGTGGTTGAGGGGGCGTTTCGTTCGATACAACTTCGATGGGAGAAAGGGCTATCCCGGAATGGATTTTTCCGCCACCTTCCACAAGCAAATTACGATCTCGGGATGGCCGGCTGGCCAAACCCGGTTCCCAAACCGGATCCAACCGATTCATCTCCAGGCCCAAGAGCCCGAAACCCCAAAATCCGCCAAAGAAAGCATCTCCGGGCTGCACGCGGTTTTCCAAGAATTCCAGTCTTGGCTGACAGAAGGTCAATTTCCGCAATCGAATCCGTAGCCGCTTCAACGTTTTTCGATCACTGGCCGCCAAGGCAGCGAATGGTTGTCCGCGCATGTTGACCTCCTGAAATTGTGAGGGGATGATTGCGGTCCAGTGTGACCGACCGGAGGGCCAATGTCAAGCAAAAGATGGGGAATTCTGAAATGAATATGGCTACTTCACCACCATTCCACCCGGCAAGCGGCGCCAAACGAATGCGACAAAATTGCTATCCTTGTCCACGGCGACAACTTGAAAAAGAACAAAAAAGTTGTTGCCCCAGGGAATGCAAGTTTTTCCCTGACAGTAGCAATGGTACTTAATCCTGGATCACGACTCCGATTGCACTATTGCCGTTATTCTCGTACCACACGCGGTTGGCAGGGTCGACAAAAATGAACCGCGTCAGCTCTTGCGGGGTGAGCTGCTCATAAGAGGTGAACTTTTCCGTGGTCGGATCGAACTGCACAAGGTAGTTGGCGGTGAACTCGCTGAACCAGACTTTGTCATTCTGATCGACGGTAATGGCGTAAGGCTGGCCGCCCGGGTGCGGCGCGTCCCATTCCTGGAATTCTTCGGTAGAAGGGTCAAATCGCGCCAGCTTGGCAGCACGGTTTTCTGTGATCCAGAGAACTCCTTGCGAATCGAACCATAGCCGGCGCGGTCCGGAATTGGGAGTCGGCGTGTAATACTCGGTGATATCGCCGGTCGCAGCATCGATACGGCCGAGCCGGTTCGAGACGCCGCCCAGCTCGCAGAACCAGCCATTGCCGTCGCCATCCGCAACGATCCCGTACGGTTGCGAATTCGGGATCGGAAGCGTCCATTCTTCAATCGACCAGTCCTCAAGACTCAGCCGGCCGATCCGGTTTCCGATTTGTTGCGTGAACCAGATACGGCCAAAGCCGTCGTAAATCGGTGTATGGGCACCGGAGCCTGGAGTCGGAAGCGGGACCTCGTCAATCGCAAACGTGCTCCGGTCGATTCGGCCGATCTTGTTGCCGCTCTGTTCCGTGAACCAGATGCCATTATCCGGCGCGTTGCAGATCCCATGCGGACCTGCGCCAGGCGTCGGAATAGGAAACTCGAGGAACTCTTCGGTTGTCGGATCGAAGCGACCAATCTGGTCCGCGGCCATTTCGGTGAACCAGATGATCCCCTCCTCATCGGAAATAATGTCGTGCGGCTGGGAGCGCGGCGTCGGGATGGTCCACTCCATCAGGGTATCCGCTCTTACGCCGGCCGGCGGGGCCAGCGCCATTTCCGCAACCAGCAGACCAGCGACCACGGGCCATGTTCGGATCGTACCCATCATTGCCAGGGTCCTCCTGTTGCTTGGGTGATTCGGATATCTTCCCATCTCTCATGGACTGCCGCAACGACTCTCGAGCCGAGGTGGATGACCCGCATATTCTATTTTCGGGGTAGGGAAAAGAAAGGGAACCTGGTTTCGCCGAAGTACGTCTCCGAAAGAGACGCGAAACTTCGACACAGCAGTTAACACATGGTCTGCGAGTTGACCTGTACATCGTCCCGTCCAACCGACCGGCTGGTGGGACGGCGCTCCCTGCCTGGCTATGGAATGCTTCCCGGGCTTTGGGGTTTGTCAAGCTTTTTTTCTGGGATTTTGGAGTTTGTCAACGTGAGGGGCACCGTCCAGGTGGGCACCCGATCATCGGCGGCGGTTATGTGACTGGGATGGCAGCAAGGAGAAGGTCCCACTGTCGTTGGGATGACCTAACCAGTTGGTCGCAGAGTTATAAACCGGGAGCAGAGATCGAGATCGGGAAAAGGGTCCCAAGATTGGCAAAAGGTCCCACTTTTTTCGAGAAGGTCCCACCGGGAGTGTCCCCTTTTGGGATGATGTTTTGAAATGACGAGGTCATTGGAAGGCGAGGCCTCGTCGTCGTTGCAGTCGTTGCATGCAATGCATGCAATGCGTGCAATGCGTGCAATGCCCGCATTGCACGCAATGCAGCCGGGTAGGGTTGTGTGCAACGACGCAATGACGTCAACAATTGTTCTTGGGGTGTCACCGTTGGCCCTTGGTGGTGGTGATGGGACCTTGATTGTCGTTGCACGCGATGATGCAACGACCATGCGCTCCCCGGCAAAACCAGCGTCCGTGAGCGGGCGTGCTAAAATCATCGATCCGGTCGTTCGAATGAAATGACAAATGACGAATGACTCATGACCACTTTGCGTGGCGCTTCGGCTTTATGAGATGATATCGAGGCCTACAGAAACGTTTCGAGATCCTGGTACGTCAATTCCCAGGCAAAGGCAGCGCCCATGACATAACGCCCTTCCGGATCCCGAAAGAGATAGGTCACGCGAGCCGGGCGCCGGAATTGCAGCTCCCGGTCTTGCCGGTGCAGTTCGATCATCAACAGCTTCCCGGTCGGAACGATCCGGTCCAGGACAACATTGATGCCGCCCGGCGAGATGTTTTGCACTTCCTTGACCCAGAAATCAAGATTGCCTTCGCCGGTGAGCCGGCAGGTGATCTCCGTCCCGCATTGGTGGCGGAGCCATTTGCGCCGGCTTTTGCGACCGATTTCCGCTGCCGGTTTGGCTGCCGGACTCGTAGACTTGGACATGTGCGCTCAGTCCCTTCCCCGAAAAAAAGTGAAATCCATTTGCCCATCAAGCATAGCTCAAAAATCTTGCATTTGTCTTACAGTAGGCCCGCCGCTTCCTTCTTGGTCAGTTTGCGCGTGAAACTTCCCCCCACGACGTAGTGGCCGAAGGGATGGGGATCGACGGACACGATGCGAATGGGCAGACGGCAATGGAATTCGCGCGTGAGATGGGTTAAACTGATATTCACAACCTGATCTGGATCGATGCGGGTGCGCAAAACCAGGCCGATGCCGTCGGCGGAGATATTTTGCACCATCACCCATTCCGGATCTTTGCGATCGTCCAGTTCCATGCGGGCGGTGAGCCGGAGACTACATGGAAAGCGAACGGATTTCCGCCGCTCGGACCCGTGGGGGCGGCGAACCCAAGAAGACCCTGCAACCTTCCAAATCATGACTTTTACCTCGCACTCGGAATGGCGGTGAAGGATTCGCAAGAGACGCCCGGAACCGGGGCCGGTGGTGAACACTTCAAGCCTACCCCAAAAAGCAGCCATTCCGGGTGGACTTGAAGGAAAGGCAGCGGGGAAAAATAGGGTTTTTGCGAAGAACATGGCGGAAATAGCGGAATTGCAGCCTTTACCAATAAAATGAGCATCACGAATTCTTCGGGGAAAATGGCGATGATCAAATCCTCCTGGCGGCCATGGCACATGCCGCGAGGCTTTACCCTGATTGAGTTGCTGGTCGTGATTGCGATCATCGGCATTTTGATCGCGCTCTTGCTCCCCGCGGTGCAGAAGGTGCGCGAGGCGGCCAATCGGATCAAGTGCTCCAACAACCTCAAGCAGATCGGCCTGGGACTCCACAACTATCACACAACGCATGGCACCTTTCCGCCAGGCACGATCAATCCCTATGGGCCGGATGGAACCTATGAACTCGATCGCCGCACCTGGATGCAGGAAATACTGCCTTATGTCGAACAACAAGCCGTTTACGACGAATACCTGCTGTGGGCCCGGTGGGCCGAAACAGCGCCCTTGGTTTGGGCGAACGGCATGTGGAACAGTGCGCCCAATCGCTGGGTTCCCATCGCGCTATTCATGTGCCCTTCGGATGGCGCCAACCCCAAGACACGCACTTTCGGCGCCACCGATGATCAGACGATGAATCAGGGCTGGCACGGCAACTATGTTCTGTGCGCGGGATCGGAGTATTTCAATCCGGTGCGATCCTCCGGCCGGTCCAACGGCGGGGATCTCAACGGCATGTATTATTACCAATCCAAAATTCGGATTGCGGATGTGCGGGACGGCACATCGAATACTTTGATGGGCAGCGAAATACTGCTTTCCGCGGACATAACCACGCACGACACCCGCGGCCGCTACTGGAACAACGCCCGGCAAGGTGGTGTTTTATTCAGCACGCTTTATCCGCCGAATCCCAATGTCCCGGATCGACTGCAGTGGTGCCAATCCATTCCGCAGGCCCCATGCATCGTGGCGAATACCGATATATTCCTTGCGGCCCGTAGCCGTCACGCCGGCGCGGTAAACGTCTTGCTGGCGGATGGCTCGCTGCGCAACATATCCAATAACACCGACCCCGTGCTGTACCGCGGCCTGGGAACGCGCGCGGGCGGGGAAGTGATAGCCGAGTATTGAAGTAAGCATCCATCGGATCTATGAACCAACAGGCCACGGCAAACGATCATGGGATTAAGCCACTGCCGGAGCGGCGTACCGTGCAGGTGGCGGGCCATGAGCTGGTGATTTTCCTGGAGTCGCCGCCCTTGATCCAGGCGATGGTCGAGGACATCCGGTCGGCCAAGAAGCGCGTGTGGGTGGAAATCTACATCATTTTCGCCGATGCCGCGGGCAAGGCCATCGCCGAAGCGTTGAAAGAGCGAGCGAGCGCGGGACTCGATGTCCGATTGCTTTATGACTACATCGGAAGTCTCACGACGCCGTCGTCCTTCTTTCGCGACATGGAACGCGCGGGCGTGCAGGTGCACGCCTTTCATTCCCTGTGGGAAGCATTTTGGCGGTTTTCTCTGCTGCGGATTCTCAATCGGCGAAATCACCGCAAGCTGCTGGTGATCGATGACACGGTGGCGTATTTCGGGGGCATGAACCTGGTCGACCAATTACCCGCCCCGTACCACGACCCCGCGAAACCAAAAACTCTATCGGTCGGCTGGCGCGACGTGCATATTCGCTTGAGCGGGCCGCAACAGGCCGAGGTTGCGGAAAGCTTTGCACGGTCCTGGCAGCGCGCCCACCGCCAAAAAATCAAACGGCGCAATCGCTTCTATCGGCGGGCCGTTCTCGCCGCCGGAGACGAAAGCATCCAATTTTTCGACAGCGGACCCGGCCTCCGGCACACACGGGCGGGACGGGTATTTCAACGCATGCTGAAAGTCGCCCTGCGCAACATTGAGATGTCGATGGCCTATTTCGTTCCCGTGGGCGGGGTGCTGCGAACCCTGCTCCGGGCACACCGCCGGGGAGTGTTTATTCAGGTGGTGGTCCCCGGGCTCAGCGATGTCGCATTCGTGCAAAGCGCCGCGCGCCATCTTTATCGCAAGTTATTGCGGCGCCGGCTGCACCTCTATGAACGCCAATTTCACATGTTGCACAGCAAAGTCCTGGTCGTCGATGATGAATGGACCGTTCTCGGATCGTGTAATTTTGATGCGCGGAGTTTCTGGATCAACCTGGAGTTTTTGGCGGTTATTCATTCAAGGAAACTGGGGGCGATTTTCAAAGAGATCATTCGTTATGAAATCGGTCAAAGCCGCCGCATCACGATTCATGATTGTTATCGCCGGCGCTGGTGGCAGAGACTTTTCGACCGCGTGGCCTGGGCATTTCGCTGGTGGCTGTAAAAAAGCGTTCCTGCTATGATCTATTGAGTTGTCTCTGGTTCGTGTCGGCGAAGGGATCGGTGGCTATGAACGCCTGGCGAGCCTGGGTGCGTCGCTCTGACGGATGGCGAGCGTCGGTGCGTCAGCCCGGCGTGTGGGCGGCATTCGTGGCGGTGTTGGTCGGGATGGGCGCTTATTGGCCGGGCATCCCGCTGGTCCCGCCCGGACCCGCGCTCTCCGGCGATGAGTTGATCCTGAAAGATGTCCATCTGGCCTCCACTGGTCCGGGGCTTTTGGATTTCTTTCGTAAACGAACCGCAACCGAGATTGACCCGGCCAAAGTGAAGGAATTGATCACGCGCCTGAGTGACAAATCGGCGGCAACGCGTGAACCGGCCTTTGGCGAATTGGTTTGCTATGGAGCCGCCGCCGTGGGCGCCTTGCGGCAAGCGGCGAATAATCTGGACGAACTCGAAGCCGCCGCCCTGGCCCGGAAGTGCCTGGAATCGGTGGAAGGCACCGGTAGCGCCAGCGTGGTGAAAGCGGCCGCGCGCCAATTACAGCAAATCCAACCGGCCGGCGCGCTGGAAGTCCTCTTGGATTACCTTCCTTTTGCCGACGATGACGGCGTAATCGAGGAAATTCAAGACGTGCTCGTCGCTCTGGCCCTTCCGCAGGGAAAACCGGCCGAGGCGCTGCTGCAAGCCTTGAAACACCCGGTTCCCATTCGCCGCGCCATTGCCGCTGAGAGCTTGTGCAAAGCAGGCGGATCCGGGCTGCATGAAAGGATCATCGGTCTTTTGAAGGATCCCAAGCCGTTTGTCCGCCTGCGGACTGCGCTGGGCATGGCTCGCAACCAGGATGTCCGGGCGATTCCGGTCTTGATTGACCTCTTGGCCGAGTTGCCGCCCGCGCAGCGAAAACGCGCCGAGGATTTTTTGACAGAGCTGGCGGGAGAATGGGCCATAGCAGTGCCACCCCGCAATGAAGACACGCTAGGTAAATTGCGCCGGGATAGCTGGGCCGCCTGGTGGAAGTCGACCGCTCAGACGGACTTGTTAAACGAGTTGCGTAAGCGGACGTTGAGCGATGCCGACCGGGAAAGAGTCCTGGGCTTGATCGGTCAACTCGGAGACTCCCAGCTGGAAATTCGGGAAAAGGCTGCCGCCGACCTGATGATCACGGGTCTGAAGGCGGCTCCCCTGCTTCATCAAGCAGTGCATAATGACAATCCGAAAATTCGGCTTTACGCGGAAAAATGCTTGCAACTCATGGAGAAAGACGGCACCAGCGTTTTGCCTCTGGCCGCGTTGCGGCTGGTGGCCCTTCACAAACCCGCGGGCGCCACGGAAACATTGTTGCGCTATGTGCCGTTTGCCGAAACCGATGCCATTACCGAGGAATTGAAGTTGGCGCTGGGAACGGTCGGCTTTTCTCAGGGCAAACCGGATCGCGCTTTGCTCCAGGCGCTCGAGGACAAGGTGGGGCTGAGGCGTAGCATCGCTGCGGAGACGCTTTGCCGGTCGGGTTCCAAGGAGCTGCGGCAGGCGCTTTATCCCCTTCTCAAGGATCCGGATCCGTTGGTGCGCCAGCGAACGGCTCTGGCACTGGCCCAAGGGCGGGAAAAACAGGCCATTCCGGTGTTGATCGACATACTGACCGAGGTTTCTCCGGATCTTGCCTGGAAAGCGGAAGATTTCCTCTTGCAGCTTGCTGGCAATAAATCTCCGGAATTCCCCAAAGATAATTCGTCCGAAGCCCGGAAAAAATGGCGGGAAGCCTGGGCTGCCTGGTGGTCGAAAAATGGCGAAGCGATCGACCTCGCGCAAGTCCGCCAGGGCGATCGCATGCTCGGACTGACTTTGGTTGTCGGGCAATATGACAATTCCCGCCGCTCGACGCGCGTGTACGAAATCGATCAAGCCGGGAAAGTCCGCTGGCAGATTGATGGGCTGCAATTTGCCCTGGATGCTCAGGTGCTTCCCGGCGACCGTGTGCTCATGGTGGAAGCCAACACCGGACGGGTCACCGAACGAGATTTCAAAGGCAATGTCGTCTGGGAAAAAATGATTCCGAACTGTTTCCTTTGCAAACGGCTGCCCAACGGCACCACATTTGTCGCCTGCCGTCACCAGTTGGTGGAAACCGATCGCAACGGCAATGATAACATCCGCCACAACCGGCCTCAGCAAGACATCGCTTCCGCCAAGCGGTTGCGCGACGGGCAGCTTGTGTACATCACCTATTCCGGGCAGTATGTCCGCCTGGATTCCTCCGGAAAGGAAATCAAGAATCAGCAACTGTCGTTTCTGGTGAGTAATAACTTCAATTTCACGCATTCCGTGGAATTCCTTCCCAACGATCATTTCCTCGTTCCTCTCAACAACACCAACAAACTGGTGGAATACAATCTGGACGGCAAGATTATTTGGGAAGCGAACGTGCAGACTCCGGGGTTGGCCTCCGTTCTGCCCAACGGCCACATCCTGGTTCCCAGCATGGGAGACCGTATTTTGGAATTGAATCGATCGGGAAAAACGGTCACTGAGATAAAGCAGGAAGGGCGGATCTATCGGGTGCACAGGCGGTAAGGAAAGGATGCAGGATGAGGGATGAACCATGGGAAAACAGCTTGGCATTTGGCTGGCAATGGTAGTGATTGTGTGGCCGGGATGGTATACCCCGGCCACAGCGGCCGAACATGACTCTGTCCTGGCCGATGAGCTGGCACTACGCGCCGCCGGTTTGGCAACGAGTGGTCCCGAGCTGTTGAACTTTTTCCAGAAGCGTTCTCAGGAGATAATCGACAAAGAACAATTGGCGCTGTTGGTGCAGCGGCTGGGGGATTCATCCGCCGAGATCCGCGAAAAAGCGGCTGCTGAGTTGATCTGCATAGGGCCGGCGGCCATTCCCTGGCTTCGCCAGCTCGTGCATGATCCCGATTATCAGGTGGCCGCAGCCATGGCCGAACGGTGCTTGCCGTTCCTGGAAAGCAATTCCAGCGGGGCTTTGGCAGCGGCTGCTGCCCGTTTGGTCGCCCATCGTCAACCCGCGAATATGGTTCCCGTCCTTCTAGGGTATTTACCATTCGCCGACAATGAGAGCGTCGTGGAGGAAGTGAAAAATGCCCTCACCGCGGTTGCGTACCGGGACGGTAAAGCCGATGAGGCCCTATTGAAGGCTCTGGAAGATCCGTTTTCCTTGCGCCGGGCCGTGGCCATTGATGTCCTGTGCCAGGCAGGTACCGCCGAACCTCGGGCGACATTGCGCCGGCTCCTCAAGGATGAAAAACCGATTGTTCGGATGAGGTCGGCGCTCGCCCTGGCCAATGTCAAAGAGCCGGAGGCCATCGCTGTCTTGATTGATCTGCTGGCGGAATTACCGCAGCCCTATGGACAGCAGGTCGAGGAATTTCTGATCAACCTGGCGAGCGACCAGGCGCCGAAAACGGCACTCGGCGCTGACCCGGAATCGCGCAAAAAGTGCAGCGCTGCCTGGAAAACTTGGTGGGCGGGCACTGCGGGCACTGTATTGGTCGATGAAATCCGCAAGCGCATGGTTCCGGAGGCCGATCGGAACCACGTGCAAGCACTGATTCAAAAACTGGGGGATGATTCATTTGTCGTGCGCGAAAAAGCACAAACCGATCTCCTGGGGCTGGGAATTCAGGTAGCCGGGGAATTGAAATTGGCCGCCATGAACCCTGATGTGGAAATCAGCACTCGCGCCCGGCAATTATTGGCGCAAATTGAGAAAAACAAGGGCACGGCCATTTCGCCGATTGTCGTTCGATTGATTTCCTACCGGAAACCGCCCGGCTCCGCTGAAGCGCTTTTGGGACTCGTCCCTCTCGCGGAAGATGAGGGAATCCTGGCAGAAATTCAGGAGGCTTTGAATGCCCTCGCCTTTGCCGAAGGCCAACCGGATCCTGTACTGGTAAAGGCACTGGCCCATAAGGCGCCGGAGTTTCGGGCCGTCGCCGCGGAGGCGCTTTGCCAGCCGGGTTCCACCCAGCTGCAAGGAAGTGTTCGCCGGTTACTCCGCGATCCGGAAGCCATTGTCCGCATGAAAGCCGCCATGGCCCTGGCATCGATCCGCGACAAGGAAGCCATTCCGGCCTTGATTGCCTGCTTGGGCGATTTGCCCCCGGAACGAAGTTTTCCGGTGGAAGAGTACCTGATGCAACTTGCCGGAGACAAAGCACCCGCCGGAATTCCCGGCACCGATGAGGCCGCTCGCAAGAAACGCCGCGATTCCTGGAACGCCTGGTGGAAGGAAAATGAGGCCAAGATCCTGCTGGCTGCCATGCCCCGCACCCAGCGCCAATACTACTACGGCTACACCTTGATTTGCATGCCCAATAACGGACAGGTAATGGAACTGGGCACCGACGGCAAAATCCGCTGGCAGTTGACCGGTTTGCAAAATCCCATGGATGTCCAGGTCCTTTCTGGAAACCGGATCCTGATTGCGGAATATAGCGCCAGCCAGGTCACCGAACGCAATACGAAAAACGAAATCCTCTGGCGAAAACAGGTCAACTATCCGATGAGCGCGCAGCGGCTTGCCAATGGCAACACTTTTATCGTGAGCCGGAATCAGATGATCGAAGTGGACCGGAAGGGCAAGGAAGTATCGACCATCAACCGCAACCAGCACGATATCATGGCTGCCCATAAATTGCGCGACGGCCAAATCGCCATGGTCTCCTCCAACGGCAACTTCCTCCGCCTCGACGCAGCTGGCAAGGAATTAAAAAACTTTTTGATTCCCAACGGCGCCGGCTCGAATTACATCGATTTCACCGCCAAGGGCACCGTGATTGTTCCCATCCAGTGGAACAACATGATTTATGAATATGACGCCGACGGCAAACAGATTTGGGATGCCGGCGTCCAGCAACCCATCGGGGCATATCGGCTCCCCAATGGCAATACCGTGGTTTCCACGCAAAGCTGGCCGGCCAAAGTCTACGAAATGGATAAGACAGGCAAAGTGATCTGGGAACATCAAACGCCAACGTATCCGGGACGCGTCAAACGCCGCTAGCATCCGCGGCGTGATGCAGGTCGCGTGCAGCGAGCGGCGATGCCCCGCGGTCCAACTTCTCATGGAATTCTCCCGTTTCTCGGAACTTCCGGAGTTTCTTGACACCATATTTCTCCATTTTTCCCGCTCAATCCTTATTACCCATTCCCTTGGCAGCCGATGACAAATTGGTCATTAGTCATTCGCCGCCTTGCGAACTGCCGGCTCTTGACGATAGACCGAGCGTCTCAAACGACCACCAAGGACTAATGACCGAGGACCAAGGACTAATATGGAGGAGATTGCGCGATGAACTTTTTTCAATCGTTTGCTTTTCTGCGCCCGGTCCCGCGTACCATCCGGAAACGCCCCCCCTCCCGTAAAGCCGCCAAGAAAACTCCTCACGTGGAGGCGCTGGAAGATCGCTATTTATTAAGTGGCCTGGCAATCAGCGGTTTCGTGTACCACGACGCCAACAACAACGGAATACTCGATCCCGGGGAACTCCCCATCGCCAACAGCAAGATCGAATTGCGGGATGCTTCCAACCATCTCGTCGCTACGACCGTCACCGATGCCCAGGGAGCCTATCGATTTAATACTGATCCGCGCATCGACACCAGTCCCGCCACCCGAACCGTGAAAGTCTCGTTTCCGGAAAAGCCTACGGATTGGACTTCCACGCAAACCGCAGCTCAGTTTGACCCGGCGCTCGGAACCTTGACATCCGTGGACCTTCTCACCAAGGACACCGACACCAGTACGATCAAGATCGAGAACCTGGATAGCGCCCCGGCCACGATCCGGGCCACGGTCAACGGCGCCGTGACTTTGTCCGGCACCGGTTTGCCCGACATGGTTTCGAATTACACGATCGATCAATCGTTTAATGCCGCGGCGTTCGACGGCAAGATCGACTTCGACGGACCCAGCGGCCGGACGTTTCCTCCAAAGGCGAAAACCAACACCAATTCGAAAACGTTCACCGCCCCCGCCGACCTGGCCAAATTTGTCGGGACCGGCACGGTTTCGTTCACCGAAACGGTCCATGCGGCTTCGTCCGCAACCGGCTCGGCCAACCTGGTTTTATCCGTGAATACGACCGCTGCCGGCGAGGTGACCCTTGCTTATCATTACATTCCCGCCAATTATCTGCTTGCCGGCAACTACCTTATCGTTCAACCGAACGATCCCCCGGGATTTTTGCCCGGTTTGAAGACTTCGGGAAACGTCCAACCGATTCCCAATAGCGTCTATACGAACTCGATCCCGGTCACTTTGGGAACCAGCAACCTGACGAATAATAACTTCGGGGAATTGCGGCCGGCCAGCCTTTCGGGATTCGTCTATCACGATGCCGACAACAACGGCATCAAAGAATCAAATGAAGAGGGCATCGGCAATGTAACGGTCAGCCTGACCGGGATTGACGATGTCGGTGCCGCGGTCAACCTGGCGAAAACCACCGCCGCCGACGGCTTCTATCATTTCACCAACCTCCGCCCGGGCACCTACACCATTGCCGACCCCCCGCCGGCCGGTTGGCTCCACGGCAAGGACACGATCGGCAGTCAAGGGGGAACTGCAGGCAACGACCGCTTCACGGACATCCGGCTCGCTAATGGGGTGGATGGCATCAACAACAATTTCGGCAAGCAAAAAGCGGGCAGTTTGGCCGGGTTCGTGTATCTGGACGGCGACAACAATGGCATCCGCGAACCGGGCGAACGAGGCATCGATGGGGTTCTCATCACGCTTACGGGGATCGATTACCTCGGCATGCCGGTTACAATGGTCCAGAGAACCGCCGCGGATGGGTCTTATCGGTTCGATAATATCAAGCCGGGAACTTACAACATTGCCAAGACGCATCCGGACGGTTACACCGACGGCAAGAATTCCATCGGCACCCAGGGCGGCAGAACCGGCAACAATGCCTTTCTGGATATAAATCTGACCTCGGGACTGAACGGCACGGACAACGACTTCGGCGAGTTGCTGCCGCCCAGCCAGGTCGTTCCACCGCCCCCGCCGCCACAAGTTTGGGGCAAGCAGTTCTTCATGGGACACCGGTCGTCCCGGTTTTGGGCGCACTAGAATTCCGCTTTTGCTTCGAATTTGGAATGTAGCGAGAATGCTTAAACGGAGGGAAATCGTTAACCTTCTTTTCATGAGAATGTATGCTCTGTCTGCTTATTAGGAATGCGCGCGGCCGAACTTATTGACAGGGAAAGGCTACTTCGCAGCAAAGGAAGGTGAAACCATGAGAGGCATCCGGGCAGGAAGCCCTGCTCTGTTGTTGGGCTTATTCGCGATCAGTATTCACGCGGAAGACCAACCCGGGCGACAGGTAATTGCCAGCACTTCTCCGCTCGTGCCAACCAAGGCTCCTTCTCCACCGATTCCCGCCAGCGCCCCGGCGGCACCGCCTTCCGTAATGTTGGGGCGCCCGCTCGCGGGGGATGCGCATTGCCCCCTGGATTCCCTGGTTCAACCGGCGGCCTTTAGTTTGCCGCCAGCTGTGCTTTCCGCCAAGGGCCAAGAAAGTCCTCTTCCGATGCCGATCGGTACAGCCACTAAAGCGCCACCGCTCCTGGAAGGCACAGACGATCGCCCTTCTTTGAAGGCACCTGCTGACAATGCAGGAACAGGCAAACCAATTGCGGCTACTCCGGAGACGCCTTCGGCGGAAGGCAGCGGAACTCCTTCCGTCCTGGGTGACAGCATCTTTGCCGGCGACCCCTGGTGCGGTTGTTCGGGGCTCTACGGCCCCGGTCCCGGTCCGGGTCCTGTGATGGGCTCCATTTTCGACAAACGATGGCTCCCCTGTTTTTGGCTGCGCAATGAATATCTGGTGTGGAACATCAGCAACAGCCATGTTCCCCCCATCGTGACCACGGGCTCCCCTGATTCCCTGGGCGTTCTCGGCATGCCGGGCACAACGGTGCTCTTTGGCGGGTCGATTCCCCATGAAGAATTATCCGGCGGCCGTTTCACGCTGGGCTATTGGTTCGATCCCAATGAATGCTGCGGTTTGGAAGGCAGTTTTTTGTTCCTGGGACCCCGCTCTGTGAGATTCGCGGCTGCTTCGAACGGCGATCCGGTGCTCGCCCGGCCCTTTTTCGACCCTACGTTTCCTCCCGCTGAGACCGCCGAACAGGTCGCCAACCCGGCTCTTCCCGGGGTGTTGCCCTTGACCGGCCGGGTCAGCGTCGTCATGACCAGCCAGTTCCAGGAGGCGGAAATCAACGGCGTGTTTAACTGCAAAAAGTGGTGCTGGGGTAAATTCGACTGGTTGCTCGGTTTCCGTTACTTGCGCTTGCGCGATACGTTGGATATCAACGAAGATCTTTTGGTCCCTTCCAATTCTCCGCTTGCTGCCGGCCAGCGAACCGTCCTCAACGACCATTTTGATACACGGAACCATTTTTACGGCGGCCAAATTGGTTTCCGCACGGAATGCCATTGGCGCTGCTGGGACTGCGACTTCACCACCAAAGTAGGACTGGGCAGCACGCATGAACAGGCCACTGTCTTCGGGTCGACGGTGATCATACCGGCCGGTGGCCAGCCCGCCGCTTTCACCGGGGGGCTTTTCGCGCAACCCACAAATATCGGCCAGTTCTCCCGCGACCGCTTTGCGGTGGTCCCGGAAGTGGGGATCAATCTGGGGTATAACCTGACCAATCACTGGCGGCTTTTCGTCGGTTACAGCTTCATCTATTGCAGCACCGTGGCCCGGCCCGGCGATCAGATCGATCGCGTGGTAAACAGTACCTTGATTCCGCCGCGGCAATTCCCGGGGGGACCGGCACGCCCGGCGTTCAACTTCAAGGACACCGATTTTTGGGCCTATGGCGTGAATTTGGGAGTGGAGCTCAAGTACTAGTTTATTCGCCGTGGCCGACGAGCGTCAGCCCGAGGCCGATAAACGTCTTTTCCTGGCCGGCCGTCACGGGTTCCTTCACATTGACCACCCAGATGCCCTTGCCCTTGTCGATGAGTTTGGGCGCATCTTCCGGTTTTTCGTTGGGATAGAGCAAGAAGACGGCCGGATGGGTCGTGCCGCTGGCCTTTGCGCTCATATCTTGTAGATCCTTCGGCGTCATCGCCGCCGGTTTTTCATCGCTGTCCGCGGGACTCAACAAGCAGAATTCCGGGTACGGCGCCGTGCCCATGTGGTCGCCGTCCATTGGCTGAAAACCGAGGCGCATCGTGTACACGCCGGCCTTGATTTTCTGTTTCCGAAAATCGGTCATCGGCTGCGCAAAGCGAACTGCTCCCAGGACGGTCGTTTCTTCAATTTCCCGGTAGGTCAAACCATTTTTGACCTGTGCCGGAGTTGCCTTGGCTGGAATATCCTTGCGAAACCAGACTTCGCCGAGCAAATTCCCCTTGCCGTCCAGAAACTGGACGCACTGGTCGCTCAATAGTTCGGCGATCGGTTTCTTGAGTTCCTTGGGAATTTCGGTATTGGCCGATTTGATGGTGTATGCTCCCTCCGCGCTCCAAGCGGGAACGGCAACCAATAGCACGCCGGTGAGCGCCGGCAAGATTTTTCGAATCATCGCGTGTCTCCCTGTTGGCCGAAAAAAAGCAAAAGCGTGGAAGCGCGAACCGATGCCGCGCTTTCACGCTTCCTGGATCTTATCCAAAACCAAACCGTTATTTCATCGCAAACGACCCGACATAGGCAGACCGGCGTTCCGCGTGCTGCCAGGTTTCGTTGAAGTCCTTGCCGGTAAAGCTATGATTGACGGCGACGGCCGCTTTGGCATTGGCGTCTTTGGTCAAGGGGGGATAATAAGCGGCTTCGTTGCCGCACACTTTGTCATGGGTCGCATCAATGCAGCGAGTTTCAATCCGCGCCAGGTTGCCCGCCTTCATGGCACTGCAGGTCCCGCCCTTGCATTGGCAGATTGTCAGATCGATGGGTGCTGATTGCACGGAGATGATGTTCTTGACCAGATCGCCGGCTTGTTTTTCCGCCAGGCTGATCAGGGCGGCCCGTTGCTTGGCATCCGCCTTGCCGTCCACGATCAGCACTGCCTTGGCCGGACCATTTTGTTTCAGGCCCAGGGTGTCGCTCGCGGCCACGACGGCAACGACGCTAAGTCCATCGAGCGCGACATTATCGATTGTGCCCTTGTCCACTTTCCAGGCCAGAACCGCGTGCTTACCGGCCACGTTCATCTCGGCATTGGCCACGCACGAAGCGACGTAAACGTCGCAGGTGCGGGCTTCGAGATATAGCCCGGCAATGCCGGCCGCGCTCACCGGTGCGGCAGCAAGGACGCATACTAGCGCACACATTAGAATCAGCTTCTTCATCGTTTATATCCTCCCGAAAAGATCGTCAGGGTAAGAAACTTGGTTGAACGCTTCTCCTTATCCTAATCATTTTTCAAGCGAAAGCCAACCTCAAAAGAAGCGGTCAGGGCTCGGCATCCGTAGACCGCGAAAGAACGCACCACGCCCCGCACTGCTTACGGGAATGGTTTCCATTCCAACCCCAGCGCATTGAGGGACTGGCGTTTTGCCAAAACTTCCCAGGGCGTTCCCTGGTGCTCCTTGGCCAGCTTGGTAAATATTTTTTTCGAGTCGGCAGCCATTTTTTTGGCGTCGGGGTTTTGCACTTTTTCCTGCGAGGCGAGCCGAAAACCAAGATGTTTCGGTTCGCGCTTGGGCAACGCATCCTTGCGAATCTGGCCCAGCATATAATTGTATTCGAAAACGGCGGCTATCCGGGCCTCGAGCCGCGCCACGACGTAGTCAAAATTTGCCTGCCAGCGCTTGGATTTTTCTTCGTCGCGCTCTGCGCCGAGTTCCTTGAGCGTTTCCAATTCGCCCATGAGTTCTCCGAGCACGCGGGCAGGATCCTTTTGTTCATTCAGAATAAATTGCTTGCTGACGGGGTTATCCGCTGTGCCCATGAAATCATACTTCAGGGCGCGGGCATGCTTTTTCAGCAGTCCTGCTCCCTTGAGAATCTCTTCGCGAAAGGGAGTCATTTTGCCGTCGTCCGCATATTCGGCCAGACGGGGCGCCGAAAATATCGGTAGGGTTTCCGCCTTCAGAGACATTTCGCCTTCTTTGGCCATTTTCGCCTCGATGTCTTCCAAAATTTTGCGGACCAGCTCTCGGGACGCAGCGCCCCCTTCGGGAGGAGCCGGCATCTGGACGGCGAGCTTTTCCGGGAGCGGTTCATTCGGATCGTATGGGATATTTTCCCCCGTTCCCAGCCCGCTCTGGCGCGGCGTCTGCCGGACTTCTAACAACTCGGCCGCTTTCGCTTCGGTGCCGCGGAATAGTCCTTTCGACTTTTTCTCTTCCTTGCCGACTTCGTTTCCCTGCGCCAAAACGTCCAGGGGCAGCGGGGAATCGGGTTGCTGAATGCCCGGATTGATTTTACTCGGACCGATCCGTTCATACAGCGCGTTCATAAATAAACCGTTGGTGTAAAGTTTGCGATCCGGGAGTTCGATGTCTGCCTCGTAAGAGTATTGGCCGGCCACGCACGCCGACCACACGATCACTCCAGCCGGTGGATTCTTCAGTGCCGCATCCAGTTTTTCTCCCATCGGACCGGCGGCGGGGCGTTCCAGCCCGCGCGATGGATTGTACCGGCATACATCCATGATGAGGACTTTTTGCTGGGCCTTGCACCGCGCCAGTTGATCGTAAAGCCAAAACAGGGGAATCAGCGTTTCCTTGGCTGTCAATTCTCCTTCGATCGGGACGAGAAAACTTTCCTCGCCCATTTCGATGGCATGGCCGATGAACAGCACGATGATCCGGTCTTGCTTCCGGCAGCCGGATAGAAATGCGGTCACAGTCTTTTCAATTACGGGCTTCAAAGGCGGCTGGGCTATCTCCTTGGGCGCGCTATCGCTGACTTCGACGAATTGCGCGGGGGAAATGTGCAGGAATTCGGCAAAGCGCTGGAATGTGTTATGCAAATTCCGGCTGGCACCGGGCCGGTCTTCCGCGGGCCGCCCGAATTCATCGTCCACGGATCCCGAACTGATGGGGTTGGCATACAAGTAGTTGTTGGCGCTGATGGCCAAGAGACGGCGGGGAAACGGAACTGCCGCCGCGCGAGGATCCTCGTTCTTGTCCTTTTCCTTTCCGGCTGCCGTCGGTTCGTCGGTTTTCTTTGTCGAAGAATCGATAGTTAACGGAATGACATTGCCCTGCTTCTGCAATTGCGAAATGATTTGGTCCCACTTCGAATGGATGAACGCGCCCGCCCCACCCAGAAGCACCAGCAACATGACGGTGTTTCGCAATCGGCGCATGCGCGCCCGCCGGCGATAACGCGCGAGCGCCGTGGAAGTATCATCGCTGGGCGTCTCATTGACATAGAAGGGCTCAATACTCGTAGCAGGCGCGCTCCGCGTGTCGTCGCCCCTCGCTTCGGCAATCGCCGACCCGCCCCCCCCTCCCCTGCTCGAATTGCCGGCCGCTTGCGACCCGATTGCGCCATTGCGGGGAAAAGCACCACCTTGACTGTTCGCTCGAACGATCATGCCGCAGTGCTTGCAGCGCAAGTTGGCTTGTAGGCATTCGGGCGGAATGCGCAAGACTTTTTGACATCCCGGACATTTCCCCCGCACTACCGCAGCCATCCGTATCGGCCTCCCGTCTAACGCGTTCTTCGAAAACTCAGCAGACAATGCACACAAAAGGTATTGTACTTGAAGGTTATGGATCAATACTTGTCGCGTGGCCAATTTTTCGGCAAAGCAGATACATAAGAAACCTGAAAAAAGTGTGAAAGATATGTATGGAATCGGCCTCGCCGCGGCAGTACAAGGATAGAGGGCTTCAGGGAACTTGCTATGACTTCCGGCGACGGCAATACGATAACTGCTCATTTGCGGGGAATTCTCGGCGCCGGTTCTTGTTGCGGCCTGTCCGATGTAGAGCTGCTGGAAAATTTTGTCGCCCGGCAGGATGAAAGTTCGTTTGCAGTTCTCGTGCGACGGCATGGCGGCATGGTCTGGGGTGTATGCCGCCGCTTGTTGACGCACCACCAGGATGCCGAGGATGCTTTCCAGGCGACGTTCCTGGTTCTCGCGTGCAAGGCCGCTGCCATCGGCCGGCGCAACCAACTGCCGAATTGGTTATTCGGGGTTGCGCGGCGGGCGGCCTTGAACTTGCGGACCCGCAGAGCACGGCGGGCGCAGCGCGAACATTTGTGCGCAGATCCGCCCGAAATTCCGCTGCATTTCGAACCGTCCTGGAATAGCAGCCGTGGCGTTCTCGACGAAGAAATTGCCCGGTTGCCGGCCAAATACCGTCTACCGTTGCTCCTCTGCGGACTGGAAGGCTTGACCCACGCTCAGGCCGCGAAGTGCCTGGGCTGGCCCACGGGTACAGTTGCAGGCAGATTGTCCCGGGGACGGGTGCTGCTGCGAACTCGGCTGCTTCGTCGCGGCATCACCGCCCCGGTGGCAGCGGCGTTGACCACCATGTTGGCGGCCGAGCCAGCCGTTGCGGCCGTGTCCCCGCAATTGATCGCCGCCTCGGTTCGCGGAGCGATCGCGCTGGTAGTTGCCGGCAAATCGGCAGCGCTGAATTCACCTGTGATCTCCACGTTGCTGCACCGCGTGCTTCTAAGAATGTTCCTTTCCCGGCTTCTGAAAACAACCGTTCTGATCGCGGCCTTGGCCATGACAGTGGTCGGTGCCGGCGTGATATGGTATCGGACCCCTTCGACAGAGACTGTCGCGTCGGAGGACGTGGGGAAGTACCGGCCCCAGGCGCAGACGCCCGCGGCATCCAGTCCAGGCCGTGACGCGCCAAGCAAGCCAAGTCTCCGGCTACCAAACGACCCGAATGCGGCTGTCTTCCGGATGGATCGTTCGGTGGATGGGGTAATGGGTCCGGGGATGGTCTTGACAATCTTTGCGGACGGTCGCGTGGTCGCGAAAGTCCCGGAGGGATTATTTTCTGTAGCAGCCACCGATTTGACCAGTTACGAGAACGAACGAATTATCGCCGATGCCCTCAAGGAAAATCCAAAACCCCGTAAAATCAAGGTCCTGAAAGGCAAGATCTCCGTTGGCGAGCTCGAGGCATTACTGCGGTTTGCGCTCCACGATCAGGAATTCTTTGATTTCGATGAAAGTTCGGTTAAGACCACCATCAGAGACAGGTATCAGTCCGATGGGAAAGTCACGGACTCGAACGACGCCACTACGACCGGGTTCAACATCCAGACCGCGGTTCGCAACCACGAAGTGCGCTGGTACCGGCTTGCCAAATCGGCTTGGGATTTCCCCGACGTGGAACGGCTGTCACAGCTTCAGGCCGTCGAAGCGCGGCTCTCGCACGTGTTCTATGTGGTGCTCGCTGGTGGACAGGAACGCGTGGAGGCGGTCGCGGCGGAAATGGATAAACTTGCCCAGCCGTACTATCTACTTTATCCGAATGCCCCCCGGCTGACGGCTGCCGACCTGTTCAAGGTGACACCATCCGCGGACGGCTCCGGGACCGAGTTCGCCTTTGTCCGAAACAAGGAAAGGCCCATTTGGAAACGCCTGTTCGGGATTACCATCAACGTGCCGCAGCAAGAAAAGCCGACCGTTTCCTATGTGATACCTCCCCAGTAGGGAGCGGTTGGGGCTTCCACTATATGGGAAAGGATGAATCAACATGACGAGACATGCGATCACGTTTTCGGTCCTTCTCGCTTTGGTGTCGATCTCCCCGCCGGCCTTGGCGGCCGTCGTTCCCATAGAAGAGTTCGACGGGGCAGCATTTGAGAATTTCGACAGATTCACCCAGGGGGCCCGGCAAAAACTGGTCATCATGGGGAGTTTCGGGTGGGTGCGTAACACCAACGAAGGGGGCTCGCTCAAGGTGGAATACTCTTCCTCCCTCAGCGGCAGGCTTGTCGTGCCTCACTCTCGGCCCTTGATGATGGGGCAACTCGGGATATCGCTTTGGAATTTCGCAACCCCGGTTACCCAGTTCGGCGGTTACTTCGCCAACAACAGCCGCTTCGACGACGCACAAGTCGATTTTTACGACGAATGTGGCAATCTGATCGATTCGGTCACCGCGACAGCGCCGAATTCCGGGGACTGGACCTGGAATGGGTGGGAATCGGATGTGCCCATAAAGTATATCATCGTAACTGGCAATGACGTTGAGTACTTCAACGGGTTCATATGGTTTGATGATGTCCGGGTAAACTAGTTCTTCGCGTGCCACTGGTCCGGCAGTTACTGCTTGTTACTCAAGGGGACTTTCATGCGTCCGAGCGTAATCTTGTCTGTTGCTTTTGCCTTCCTATTCGGCGCCGACACGCCCAGCGATGAAGCGGCAAAGAAAGATCTCGAAAAATTGCAGGGTGACTGGGTCATGGAGTCAAGTGAACGCGACGGCAAGAAGCTAACCGACGCACAAGTCAAAGGGTATAGCCGAAACATTAACGGCAAAAGCTACACGGTAACGATTGAGAATGAAGAAGGTTTTCACGAGCTGGCGGGAACCATTACGCTGGATCCGACCCAGAAGCCGAAAACAATTGACGCACAGATGACAAACGGTTCCATGAAAGGCCAGACGATGTTCGGGATCTACAAGCTTGAGGGCGACGCGCAGACTGTTTGTTTCGCGCCACCGGGTCAAAAACGGCCGACGGATTTCGACTCCAAGCAGGGAACGCTGACGGTCTGGAAGCGGGATAAGAAACGTTCGGATTCGTCCGGAGAGCGCAAACGTGATGATTCGGCATTACGTGTGGCTTCCGACAAGCCGGTCAAACCGGTCAGTCGCGACTCGCTCCACCAAATTGTCGACGACGGCAATCGCCAGGCGATAGAAGCCTTCAAGAAGGGGGACATGCTCGCCGTTGCCCGCGGGTATGCCGATGATGCAACGATCTATTTTCCCAGAGGCAAGAAAGTCCACGGCCGAGAAGCGATTGATCGGTATTGGCAGAGCATTCAGGGAGCGAAGGATTGGAAGCTCGAGACGATTGAAGTAGGCGGCACTAAGGAAGCTATCTACGAAGTCGGCAAATCCACGCTCACCACCGAAGTGAATGGAAAAGCGAGCACATATGTGTGCGATTATGTTGTCATCTGGAAGCCGCAGAAAGACGGGAGCTACCGGGCCCATACCGACATATTTAACTGAAAGCCTGCTGTTGGCAAAAGACAACCAAGCAAGTCGGCTTCTTTGGGACTGAGAAAAAGGCGTCAGCAGAAAGGAGGAAACTCATGGTTTACGTATCAAAGCGCCGCGGCTTGACCAGAGTCGAGGTGGTAATTGTAGCGGGAATTTGTGCCGTTGCGCTTGGCCTGTTGCTCCCGGTCATCCAAAAAGCTCGCGCGGGGACACCTACGCCGGTACCGCCGGCGGTTGCGAATTCCAATGAAGCATCGGGCTGGGTTGGTGGCTTATGGGACACCTTGTGTAGCGCTTGGGATCCGGGCGGGAATTCGATTGGCCTTCGACCCCAGGAGCCTTGTGTTGCGATCGAGTGATATTGCCTGGAACGGCGCCGGCGGAATCCCAAACGGCTGGTCCAACGGCAGCCGGAGCGCTGGCTTCAACTACAGCGCCTTCGGAACCTGTCCCAGCACCGCCGGTAGCTGCGATTTCCAGCAGAGCATGGGCCTGAGTTGGGGCACGTTCGGCGCCCTGCATGGCAAGAAGTTCAACATGTTCAACGTCGCCATGGCCGACGGCTCCGTGCAGTCACTGGCGGAAGACATTGACTACAACCTTTGGGAGACCTTGTGCAGCGTCCGGAATCCTGGAGGCAACCCCGTTAGCATCAGGCCTGATGAACCCTTGGGCGGGATCGACTGAAGCACAACAGTTTCGCCAATGCTTCTCTTCTAGCCGCCAGCGCCAGAGCGGTGGTTCAGATCTTGAACAATCTTGGAGGAAGCATCTGGCGTCTTCCTCCTTTATCCGATTATTTAGTTGAGGATTCATGGCGCTTCTTCAGCAAGCCAACACCGGAATCGTCGCCATACTTCTTAGCTTGGCAGTTGCCGTGGCACCCAGAACAGTGGCAGAGGAAAACGGTCATCCCACGAAAAATGAGCACACAATCCAGGGCACCTGGAAAGTCGTTTCCGTGCAAGAAGATGGGCGAGCTGGCGAAGATGACACGTGGATCATCCAGAAGAACAAAATCCTCTTCAAGCGGGACAATCTTGTATACGAAGCAGCGATCTATGAAACTGACTCCAAGAAGCTGCCCTGGGCGATCGACTTCACCTTTGCAGCCGGGCCGGTAAAAGGAGAGATCATTCGGGGCATTTATTTACTGGAAAAGGACCGCCTAAAGATTTGCTACGTTGCGCCCGATCTTCCCGAAGCGGCAAAGAAAAAGCGCCCGACAGAGTTCGCAAGTAGACCCGGCTCCGGGACCTGGCTCTTCATTCTCCGGCGCGTGATGACCTGATGTCGAGGAATCCAACCATGAGTCATTTCAATCGACGTGAAGCCCTTCAGACTGCCTTTGTGGGGTCCCTGGCAAGCGCCAATCCGCTGGCATTGACCACACCGCTAGCCGCTGACGACAAAAAGGAGATCGCACCCAATAATCCGATGACAGAACAGGAACGCGTCATGGCTTGCGGATTTACCAAGGACGAAGCAGAGTGCTGGGTGCTTACCGCCGAGGCGGCTGCCAAGTTCTTTAAACTCCCCAAGCTTCATGTAATGGACGACCATGAGGTAGCTCAGGCGATTCATATCATCCAGAACAAGCTGATGGGCCGGCCTGCGTACCGGAAATACACGGGCAAGGCGTAGCCCTTCTCAGTCCTACGATGACTTAGTGGCTTCGAATCGAGAAAGGAGATGACACATGTTGCTTGCTTCTGCTCTTTTGACTTGTCTGCTGACCACCTCAGCACCAGACAATTCGCCTCCAACGGTCAGCTGGGATACGCTCGAAGCACGGCTGAAATGGGAAGCCGGCCATGGCTTTTCCGGCGTCGTGCTAGTTGCGCGCGACGGGAAGGTCGTGTTTCACGAGGCATATGGGCTGGCCAATCGCGAGAAGAAGATCGCGATGCGACCCGACACGATACTGGCCATCGGCTCGACGCCGATTGACTTTACGAAGGCTGGGATCTTACTCTTGGCGGACCGCGGCAATCTTAGTTTGAGCGATGCCATCACAAAATACTTCAAAAACGTCCCGGAGGACAAGCGAGCCATCACCATCCAGCACCTCATGACCGGCCGCTCGGGGCTACCGAACTTTCACGAGCTGCCCACGGATCGGGATCCCGACCATGGTTGGATTGATCGGGACGAAGCTGTCCGGCGCATCCTGAATCGAAAATTGCTCTTTGAACCCGGCCAAGGACGGCGTCACTCGCACTCGGCGTGGGGCCTGCTGGCGGCGATCCTTGAGATTGTCAGCGGGCAGAGCTATCCGGAGTTCACGCGCGAACACCTTTTCAAACCGGCCGGGATGAAGGACACCGGATTCTTCGGAGAGCGATTCGAAGAAGAGCGCATGGCCGTCGGTTACGGCCCGCGCAAAGATGGCGAAATCAACGCGCCGCCTTACTGGGGGAAAACGTCCTGGTTGGTGATGGGCAGTGGCGGTCAGGTTTCGACCGCCATGGACTTGTGGCGTTGGGTGCACGCGGTGGCGGGCGGGAAGCTCCTATCACCCGAGTCGCTCAAGCAATACTTGGGCCCCGGCCAAGGCATACTGGCGGGTGGCGACATGTACGGCTTCGAGATCATGTACGCCGGGAACGCGCGCTCTTGCATGATCATCATGAGTAATGCGGGTTCCCCCAAGACGATGCCCAAGTTCCGCAAGCTTGGAGAAGACCTTGCCGCGCTCGTCAGCGATCGCCAGGCTCCCAAGTTTTCTCTTGGAATCAAACTCGACGTTCAAGACAATGGCCGTGTGAAAGTTCTTGAGGTGGTCCCCAGTGGGGCGGCCGAGCGCGATGGGTTGCGCGCCGGCGATGTGCTTCTCAAAGCCGGCGACAAGCTGCTCGGGGAAAATCCTGGCATGATCCTGGGTGCTCTGTTGGAAAAAGGCGAGGCGATAACTCTTGAAATCGAGCGCGGCGGGAAGCTTCAGACTTTGACGGTGAAACCCAACGCGCGCTGATGGAGCAAGCTCTTCGAAGGAAGTTGTCTTTGAGGATCAACTCCTGGGCGTGGTTGTAACGAAGTTTTCGTTAAATGCATTCAAAACCACACGGGGCTAGCCAATCCGACATGCCAGTGTTTGCACCGGAAACGAATGTCATTTTGTAACCTGCTAGTCCGCACCGACTTAAGATAGTTCGTTTCCCGATCACTCGGACACCCTGCCCTTGTCTGACAGCGACGGTTCGCCATCTTCATCGTTACCTATCGACTTTAATAGACGGCTTGTCACCAAAAGTGTGATAATTCCGTCATTTTTAAGGTTCCGTATCGTTTTTCGTAGTCTCAGAAACGAACTACACTGACCGCGACAAGGACTGTCAAAACAGAACTACAACTGTCTCATTTCCGAAACACTTTGAACCAACCCGCAGTGCCTGAAAAATTGCAGAAAATTGTATGAAACTGACTTCGCAGCGGCGGTAAAAGGGTGGAGGGCTTCGCGAGACGCCAAACTCCAACGAGTCGTTCAAGAGTGAATAGTTCTGAGCGGATGACTATGGCTGCGGTTTGGAGCGCATCGCCCGAAAGCCGGAACATTGTAAATCTTAGCTTGCTTGAAAGGGTTATGACATGCGTACGAGAAGTGCTTTCTGGGGCTCCTGGTTGAGAAATTCGGCGTATCTTCGTGTACAAGTCATTACGTGCTTGCTCGCCTTCAACGCAGCTTCAGCCGCCGTTGCTCAGATGCCATCTACCGCGGTGCTAAAAGACACCGCCGAGCCCAAGCGGACTTGGACGATTCTTGTCTACGGCGCGGTAGATAATAGCGCCGATGGAGGGCTCATTGCCCTCCTCGATAAGATGCGCCTGGCCATCGACGACGACCCGGGTGTGGAACTGCTTCTCTTCATCGACCGCAATCGGAAACCGGGCAAAAGAGCCACATATCTTGCCGATGATTTCACGACGACTCGGCTCTACCGATTGAGAAGAGATTCTGTGGAGCGGCTATCCGGTGGTGGCGAGTTTCCGGAGATCACTGTCGACAAGGATGTAAAATTGAACTCAGCGGACGCCGCCAACCTCGGGCGTTTCATTGCCTGGGGCAAGGCGCATTACCCGGCGCGGCGCTACGGATTGATGATCTATAGCCATGCCGATGGCAAGTCGATGTGCCCGGTTGCCGCTACCGGCGATCACATGGGCATTGCCGAGCTTACCGACAAAGTCGGCGCCGATGCGCGCGTAGACTTCCTGGCACTGGAGCTTTGCTTCATGGGCGGTATCGAAATCGCCTATCAGTGGCGCCCGGGCAATGGTCGCTTCGAGGCCGATGTCCTGCTCGCTGTTCCGAACGCCGGTCCGTCTCTGGATTGGGATCGCGTTTTCGCGCGCATCCGCTCACCCGGCCACGCCAGCAAAACGGGGCCAACCCTGGACCCGGCATCGATGACCGCGACCGACCTTGGCCGGCTGACTATCGAAGAATGCTACCGCGGGCGTCAGACCATGAAGTATGCCGATAAGGAGGCAGCCGGATGCTACGACCTCCATATGGCCGGCGCTGTAAAAAAGGCCATTGATGCGCTCAGTGTTGAGTTGGCGCGGGCCGATGCCAAGAACATCGTTTTGGAGCTGCGCGGATCGAGCCCCCAAAGCGGAGCCATCAAATACGTGGACGATGACGGGACTGTTGATTATTACGTGGATCTGTACGATTTGTGTCGCCGCCTGGCGGGGTGCGACCGCCTTGGCGGCAAGGCTCGCGAGGCGGCCAGGCAGGTGATGGCAACCGTGGAGCGTTTCATGATCGTATCTTACGGAATGAGAGGTTACAAAGGATTCGAACCGGGGAAAAACGGCGTATTCATTGTCTTGCCCTCCGGCAAACCCGGCTGCTGGAAAGAGTTCGGCTGGTACACTCCCCTCGCTGGCAAGGGCAAGGACTACGGCCGGTGGTCATTCCTGCGCGACGGCGCGACGCCGGGCAATGGCCGGGTACATAACTGGTTCCAACTTCTGGAGTTCTGGTTCGATGAGACGGCGAAGAGCTCGGCCATAAACCAGAAGCCCAAGAAGAATGTCGGCGTCTTCCTGTTTGACGGGGTCGAGGTGATCGACTTCGCCGGCCCTTACGAGGTGTTTCTGAATGCCTCCGCTGCGAATCATTCTTACTTCAACGTGTTCACCGTGGCCGCGACGGATAAGGCGATCGAGGCTTCCGGGAACCTCGCGATCACGCCAAAGTACCGGTTCGACAACCATCCGAAGATCGATATCCTGGTACTGCCGGGCGGCGGCGTACTCAAGGCGCGGAGGGATCCGGAGGTAGTCAAGTGGATCCAGAAAACGGCCAAGGATGCTGAAATTGTCATGTCTGTCTGCAACGGCGCGGGCTTCCTTGCGAAAGCCGGCCTGCTGGACGGCAAAGAGGTCACGACGGTGGCAGGCGGAATCGAGGGGTTGCAGCGCGAAGTGCCGACGGCCAAGGTCGTCGCCGGCAAGCGGTGGGTGGACAGCGGCAAGGTTGTGACCTGCGGGGGACTCTCGGCGGGAATCGATGGCGCGTTGTATGTCGCCCAGAAGGCCCTCGGCAAAGGTTGGGGGGCAAATGATCGCCGTGTGGATGGAGTACGATTGGCACGCCGACGGCAATTGCGCCTGGGGCCTGCTGGCCGATCGATGGTTGCCAAACCCGATCGTTGATTTGCAAGAAATCAAGGGGGTTTGGACTCCCATAAGCTATGGAGGCGACACCGATCATTGGGAGAATAAATCTCATTTTGAGACGGACCTGAGTTCCGAGGAACTCAAGGCTCAAATCTCAGGGATCGTGACCAAGTATTATAAATGGTCGCCGCGGGTTGAGAAGACTGCGGAAAAGAGCGGGCAAAACCTCTGGGAGTTCCGGGACAATCCCGGCCGGCGCTGGAATGGGACCGTCTCCATTGCGCCGGACCGCGACAGGCATGGGGTGTTCGAGGTCACCATCCGCATCGATGTCCAGGCGCAGAAGTAAAGCAGCGGTGGCGCGCACGGCTCTTACCGACGGGCGAGTCTTTGCGCCGGGGCATCTGAGAAGGAGTGTGTTCAAGCTGCAAATAACGGGAGATAGCGCGATGAAAGCAATGATGTCGATGGTGCTAGTTCATATCTTGCTCTTCGCCTGCCATGCCGCGGAGCCCGGAGTCATCCGCGATGAGTTCATTTTTCAGAAGGCGCCGTTTGAGAGTTGCCATGCCTCCACCATTGTCGAGACCAAGGTAGGCCTGGCAGCAGCGTGGTTTGGCGGCAAGCACGAGCGGCACCCGAGCGTTGGCATCTGGCTGTCGCGTCATGTCGATGGCAAGTGGAGCGCGCCGTTGGAAGTCGCCAACGGCGATCAGACGGCCGGCGACCGCCTCCCCTGCTGGAACCCGGTGCTGTTCCAGCCCAAGAACGGCCCGCTGTTGCTCTTTTACAAGGTCGGCCCGAGCCCCAGCAAATGGTGGGGCATTTCGAAAGCATTGCCGGACAGTGGCCAGACTTGGTCGGCATCGTGTCGCTTGCCGCAGGGCATACTTGGCCCAATCAAGAATAAGCCGGTGCAATTGCCGAACGGTGACATTCTGTGCGGCACGAGCACAGAGAACGAGGGCTGGCGGGTTCATTTCGAGCGCACCAGCGATGGCGGCAAGACCTGGCAGGCCACCGCCTCCGTCAACGATGGCCGCAATATCGGCGCCATTCAGCCGAGCCTTCTCTATCACAAGGACGGCAGGCTTGAGGCCGTTGGCCGGACGAAGAACGGCAAAGTCTTCGAAATCTGGTCGGCAGACGGCGGCCTGACCTGGGGTAAGATGAGCTTGACTGCATTGCCCAATCCCAACTCCGGGATTGACGCGGTAACGCTTCAAGACGGCCGGCATCTGCTTGTCTACAACCACACGACCCGAGGCCGCAGCCCGTTGAACGTCGCCATCTCCAGAGACGGAAAAATGTGGCAAGCAGCTGCCGTGCTCGAGCAGGACCCCGGCGAGTACAGCTACCCGGCCGTCATCCAGACCGCCGACGGATTGGTGCACATCACTTACACGTGGAAACGCCAACGGATCAAGCATGTCACGCTCGATCCGGCAAAGCTGGTTCTCCGCACCATGAAAGACGGAGCCTGGCCGGAATGAACCGCGGACGCGCCGCGGAGAGAAACTTGAAAACTGCGAATTATCCCTTCAGAAGGAGGTCATCGATGCGACAATTGTCTTGGGGTTTGGCAGCTTTCAATCTGTCTTTGGTAATGGTAAGCCTGGCCGCCGCGGATTATGAATATACGCAACTCGACGTGCCCGGTGCGCGGCAAACTTTTGTCTATGGGATTAGTAATGCCGGGCAGATCGTGGGAAGCTACCGTGATATCTCCTACCCGACCCACGGATTCATGCTGAGCGACAACGAGTATACCACGCTCGACGTGCCCGGATCGGATGACACTGTTATCTACGGCATCAACATCGCCGCGGACATCGTCGTAGTAAGCTACAATGGCGGAATTCGCAAGAGCTTTCTTTGGAGGGACGGCGAATTCACCCGGATCGAAGCGCCCGGCGCAGCGCCGCCTTTGGGTACCCGGGTCTCTGGCATCAACGACGCCGGACAAATTGTGGGCGATTATTATGATGGTTCCCGATACCACGGCTTTCTGCTCAGCGAAGGGCAATATACGATCATCAAAGTGCTCAGCGCGGTCGGTACCTTTGCGCACGGGATCAATAACGCCGGCCAGATTGTCGGCAGTTACTTTGACGGCTCTCGATTCTATGGCTTCCTGCTGAGTGATGGAGTGTTTACAACCCTAGACGCTCCCGGCGCAGCCTCACCCCTCGGTACCTCTGCTTATGGGATCAACGACGCCGGCCTGATTGTGGGAACCTACGTGGTAAAGCACGAGGACGACTTTCGATCCTATGGCTTTCTGTTCAGCGACGGCACGTACACCACGATCGACGTGCCGGGCACGACCATGCGTACTGAGGCTTTTGGAATTAACAACGACGGCGTCCTAGCAGGGTATTTCGTGGATGAGCAAGGCGTTCACGGCTTCCTGGCCGCGCCGAAATAGTTTGGTTTGGGTTATTCCTGCAATTCGCAAATAATAGAGGATCGGTCCACCGGTGCGCGGGCACTATTCTTGTGGGACAACGAATGCAGGTGAACAGGTGAAGAAAAGGAGGGAGGCAGTTCCGACATCGGCTGCCGCGACTGCCGTTGACGACCTGCCGGATGCGGTGTTGTTGGACCGGTTCGCTCGCGCTCGGGATGCGCGCGCTTTCGCCGTGCTGGTGCAGCGCTTCGGGTCGGTGGTACTCGGCGTATGCCGTCGGGTGCTGCGCCACGAGCAAGACGCGGAAGACGCATTTCAAGCCACGTTCCTGGTGCTGGCCCGAAAGGCTGGTTCGATTCACAAACGCGAATCGGTCGGCAGCTGGTTGTACGGGGTGGCCTACCGGATTGCCGGCAAGGTCCGAGGTCGGAATGTCCGCCGCCGGGCTCGGGAAAGAGAGCTAACGGACGTTGCCCAGCCCGTAGCAGCAGCACCCGTTCTGATGGACGAACTCCGCGACCTACTCGATGGCGAGGTGAACCGACTCCCTTTGAAGTATCGGCGACCCTTCGTCCTCTATTACGTGCAGGGCAAGAGCAAGGAGCAGGTGGCCGAGCAGCTGCAATGCCGGCTCGGTACCGTCGCGTCCCGGCTGGGCCGTGCTCGAGAGCGGCTGCGGACCCGCCTTACGCGCCGCGGCGTGACCATAACGGCGACGGCACTGGCGGCTGTATTGGGCGAAACCATGGCAGCGGCAGCGCTCCCGTCGGCGGTGGCCGAGTCCACCGCACAGGCAGCTCTTTCCTTTGTCGGCGCGAGCACAGCGACGGCAGCTGCAACTTCCGCCACCGCCGCTGCCCTGGCCCGCAACTATGCCAAAGGGCTCATCCGAAAACGCCTGGAGAAGCTCGCAGCGGCTTTGCTCGCCCTGGGAGCCATCGCGCTCGTTCTCTTGCTGCTGCGCAGCAAACCAGAGCCGACCGCGCCAGTCCTGAAGGACGAACTGGACGGTACGTGGAAAGTGGATCAGTTCACCTTCAACGGACAGGAGTTTCCCGCTGGAGATCTCCGCATGGCGTTTGGGGGTGGAACGTGGCGCTTGCTATCCGAGCAAGGTCAGGCCCTGTCAGCGTCCTATCGGAGCGATGCCACAAAGGGACCGAAGGCGGTCGATCTGATCCTCCAGCCGGGCCGGACCTGGCCGGGCATTTACACGATCGAAGGTGATAGGCTCAAGCTCTGCTACAACACCGGCGACGATGTTCGGCCGACAAGCTTTGATACCAGACCAACCGACGGCACCAGGCCCACGGCCAAGATACTCTCGTATATTTTGCACCGGGAAACGGGAGGGCCGTAGATCAGGAAGGAGAGAGCAATGAAATCGAATAGGCATCGGCGGATTCTGTGGATCGACGAGCTAGAACCGCGCAGTCTGCTCAGTTTTCTTCCACCGATCAGCTATCCGGTCGGGATCAGTCCGAAAAACATTGCGGTGGCGGACCTGAATGGGGACGGCATCCCTGACCTCGTGGTCACCGATTACGGAGGTATCGCCGGCAATGGCGCCGTCAGCGTGTTGTTGGGCAACGGCGACGGCACGTTCCGGGACGCCGGATCGCAGCTTTCCGGAGGCGGCGGTCCCGTCGATGTGAAAGTCGTGGACTATAGCGGTAAAGGGGTCGGCGACCTGGTCGTCTCCAACTACGCCAGCGACAATCTGAGCGTTCTTCTCGGCAATGGCGACGGCACCTTCGCGCGCGGCAGGCCGTTTCTCTTCACACGCAGCCCGTGGGATTTCCAGCTGCTGGGCTCGACCAAGGGTCAGCTCGATCTGGCGATCACCAACTCCAATGATCGCCGGGTGCAGGTGATCCAGGGCGCGGATAGCCGCTTCTATAGCACGGGAGATACGCCGCTTTCGATTACGACGGCGGACCTCCGCGGTAAGGGCATCGTCGATCTTGTGGTGTCAAACCGGCAGAGCAGCACCGTAAGCGTTCTCTTGGGCAACGGCGACGGCACATTCCGCCCGGCGCGCACCTTCGCGACCGATATTCATCCCGATCAGGTGATCGTCGGTGACTTCAACGGTGACGGCATTCCCGACCTGGCGACGGCCAATTTCGACGCCCACACCGTCACCGTGCTGTTGGGCAACGGCGACGGCACGTTCCAGTTCGAGGCGAATTTCTCCGCAACCTTCAATCCGATCTCGGTCGCCGCCGCCAGCCTGCGCGGCAACGGCATCCTCGATCTGATTACGACCAGTGCCAGCACGGGCGATGTGGGCGTTCTCTTCGGCAACGGCGATGGCACGTTTCAGTACCCGATTTTTTTTCCGGCTGCTTTGGGCACGGATCACGTCGCCGTGGCCGACGTTGACGGCGACGGCACTCCGGACCTCGTCCTCACCAGCTTCGCCACGAACGAGGTCCTGGTGATGCTCAATGATGGCAACTGGCAAAGCAGACCTGGGATCGCATTGGGTGGATCACATCCCAACAGCGCAGGCAATCTCACATCAGCCTTGCCTGGCGTTATGATCGGGCCGATACCCTCCGCTGCGAATCAAATCACCGATATGGTCCGCTCTCCCTCGACAGACAGGGGCAGCGCCCCTGTCCGCTTGGCGATGCTAAACCATGCTGCCGCGGATGGCTTTATTCGCGACAGCGTTGCCGGCGCGAAGTCGGAGTTATGCACAGCGAGTTTCCCAGCAATTGAGGAGTGAATTATGATCCTGGCGAGATTCCATCAGCATTTTTCGATCAAGATGCGCACCCGGCGGCGGCGGCGCGTCTTCGTAGAACAGTTAGAAGATAGAAGTCTACCGAGCAGCCGATCTTTGCTCGCAGACCTGGCACCCTACTTGCCGCCGCAGCACCAGCTCCTGAATCAGGGCGGGTTCTTAACCGGCCCGACAGCCGGCTCGGCGGCAGACATCGCGCGGAATTACCTGGCAGCGCACGCGAGCGAATTGGGATTGACCGCCCCCGAGCTAGACAGCGCAGCTGTCACGCGGAACTACGTCAGTAACTTGACGGGTACGACGCACTTGACCTTCCAGCAAACCATGCACGGGCTTGCCGTGGCGAACGCCAACTTCACGGTCAACGTCAGCGCGCGTGGTGAAATCATCAACGTGGGCGGCGGCTTCGCGCCCCCATTGGACCGTGGAGCGGCAAATGGGCCTGCTTTGAGTGCGGCGCAAGCCGTCACAGCCGCCGCCCGCGCTTTGGATGTGACTCCTCTTGCACCCGATGTGCTCCATTTGCAATATGCTGCCACTCCGCCCGGCATGGTATTGGTGTGGAACATGGATGTACGCACTCCTGACGGGCTTCACTGGTATAACGCCAATATCGATGCCGCGACAGGAGCTCTGGTTTCCATAAATGATTGGACTCATGCGCTGGTACCCGTGGGCAACGCGGAGTCCATCTCCGCGGCAGGCAGCGCCGGGCAGCAACCCGGCAGCCAGGGCGACGGCGAGGGGCCCTCCTACAATGTGTTCCCGCGACCAGTGGAGAGCCCCGGTTTCGGCGGCCGGTCTATCGAGATCAATCCGAGCGATCCGCTGGCCTCGCCAGCCGGCTGGCACGATACGCGCGGCGGCATGGGGCCCGAATTCACCGACACGCGCGGCAACAACGTGGATGCCGCCTTCGCATCCGGCACCAGCCGGACTCGGCCGGATGGAGGCGCTTCGCTCACCTTTGATTTCCCCCTCAATCTCACCCAGCCCCCGAGTAGTTATCGAAACGCCGCCATTACCAACTTGTTCTACTGGAACAACGTCTTGCATGATATCCACTATCGTTACGGCTTCACCGAGGACGCCGGCAATTTTCAGGTGAACAACTTTGGCCAGGGCGGACTGGGCAACGATGCCGTCCGGGCAAACGCGCAGGCCAGCGGCGGTTTCAACAACGCCTTCATGACCACGCCCCCAGACGGCATGGCGCCGACCATGGACATCGAGCTGTGGAACCACACATCTCCCAATCGCGACGGCGACCTGGACAATGTGATCCCCACGGTCGAGTACGGTTTTGGTGTCAGTAGTCGCCTCAGCGGCAACGGAGACGGCTTCACCGCCTACCAGAGCAGCTTTATGCAATTGGGCTGGGGCGATTGGTGGGGACTGATGTTCACCCAACGATCCGCAGACGAAGCATTGGGGCCGCGCGGTTTGGCGACCTATGTGCTGGGCCAGCCGACCGATGGACGCGGCATCCGCACGTACCGCTACAGTTTCGATCAGAGCATCGATCCGCTGACGCTGAGGGCATTCAACGCCGATCCCGGCTTCGGTTTCCAAGTGTGGGCCTCCGCCCTGTGGGACATGACCTACCTTCTCACCCAGAAGGAGGGATTCAATCCGGACATCAGCGGCGGCTATACCGGGAATGGGGATGCGGGCAATATTCTGGCGTTGCGACTTATTATGGACGGTTTGAAGCTGCAGCCAATCAATCCATCCTTCCTGGAGGCGCGCGACGCCATCTTGGCCGCCGACACCATTCTGACCGGCGGCGCCGAGCATGCGGAGATCTGGGACGCCTTCGCGCGCCGGGGGATGGGTTTCAGCGCTCGCGATGGCGGAGCCAATTCACATGTCGTTACCGAAGCGTTTGACATGCCGAATTTCGCGGGACCGTATGTCTACCGGAGCACCGTTTCTGGCCCCGTCTACCATACGGTCGACAGCATTCGGCTCACCTTCAACACGCCCATCGATCCGCAGACGTTTACAACAGCACAGGTCCTCAGTCTTGTCGGCCCGCAAGGTCCGGCCATCCCGATCACAGCCGTCACGCCGGTTGAGGGAACGCACGACGCCCAGTTCGACATCACGTTTCCCAGGCAGACGAGGCTGGGTCATTACACCCTGGTCCTGTCCGCCGATATCCGGGATCAACAGGGACGCCCGATGGACCAAGACATCGACGGCGTGGCCGGCGAAGTACCCGACGACGAATACGTACTTCGCTTTACCCTCCAGCCACCCCGAATCGTGAACGGCGGTCCGACGAACATCAACTACGATCTCCCGATCAGCACGGCGTTTGTGGTCTTCGATCAACCCATCGATGTGAGCACGTTCACCCCCGACAAGATTTCTTTTGTCGGGCCACGCGGCCCAATCCCCATCACGTCGATCACGCCGGGCTCGTCGTCGCTGTTCCGCAATGCCTTCGACATCCATTACCCCGAGCAAGGCGCGACGGGCAACTATCTGATGATCATCGGGCCCGATATCCGCAATCCCGCCGGCTGGCGCATGGATCAAAACGGCAACTTCATCGATGGCGAAGTTCCCGGCGACCAATTCATTCTGCACTTTGGTCTCACGGGGCCAAGAATTACTGATAGCTCTCTGATCCCGCTCCGTAATGTCCTGCCGGGTCAAGCCAGCACATTCCGCGTCCAATTCAACCGCCCCATGGACCCTGCTACGTTTACCGCGGACAAGGTGGCTAGCTTTACGGATCCGAATGGGGATCCGGTCACAGTCACAGCGGTGCAGGTGTTATCCGGTACGAACAACAGAGTCTTCGATGTTCGCTTCGCCCCGCTCGGGATTACCGGCGAATATACGATAGTGATCGGGCCCGACATCCGGGACCGCTTTCGCAATCCGATGGACCAGGACGACGATCTCGTCGGTGGCGAGATCCCCGACGATCAATTCTTCGCTAGCTTCAAGGTCGGCGGCCCACGCATTCTGTCGGCCGGGCCTTTGACCAGTTTCACGGCAGCCGATCATATCCGCGTGACCTTCAACGAACCGATGGACCCAATGACGTTCACGACCGACCAGACCGACCTCACCGGGCCGGAGGGCACGATCCCCGTGTCGAGCATCACGGCTGTGTCGGGCTCCGACGACACGGCGTTCGACATCGTCTTTCCAGCCCAAGACACTCCGGGAAGCTACCGGATGGTCATCGGACCCGACGTTCGGGACCGCTTCAGCAACGCGATGGACCAGGATGATGACTTCGTGACAGGGGGGATTCCCGATGATCAGTACACGGTCGATTTGTGGGTGGGCAACTCGTTTGGGCCGGATGGATTCGGCTACCAGGGAATGATCGAGCCATTCCGAGATCTGGAGCTGTGGGGTCAGCCCGACACGTTTACGGTCCTCGACGAGCCGGCCTACACGGTCCGACCGCTCAACCTGGGCGTGAATCGCTTCAATTTCTATGGCCACAGCTACACGGGTTCAGGCCAGCTATTCGTGACCACCGACGGTTACATCAGCTTTGGACGCCAAACCATCTACATCCTGCCGACCGACATGACTTCGGAGCCGCTGGACGCCGCCATCGCGCCCTTGTGGGAACGCTGGAACAAGAACATAGGCGACCCGACCGGCCCGATTGTCCTGGGCATGTACGACGATTTCGACCCGGACGGCGTTCCCCATCAGCTAATCATCGAATGGAATCGGGTGAACTTCTTTGGCCGGGGCAACCCCCTGACTTTCCAAATCATCCTGAGCATCAACACCGGAACCGACATGGGCGACATCGTCTTCAACTACCCCAATCTGCAACAGGGCGGCGAAGTAGACGAGGGAAATAATTGCACAGTCGGCATCAAGGACGCCGGAGTTCAGGGAGACAACCGTCTGGTCGTCAACCAGCTCGGCCGCAGCCCGTTCGTAGGCACCGGTTTGGCCATGCGATTCCACAAGGAAGGTTCCAGGGCCGGCGCGTTTGAGCGGCAATCGCCCCTGATTATCTCGGCAAGTCAATTAGCGCCGCAAGCTCCCATTATGTCGGCGGCTCCGGGGCTTCGGGATAAGGACTCCTCCATTTCGCAGTTACTACCCGAGCTCAAACCGCTTCCATCGACACCGAATTCTGTGGTTAGGCTCTTTGCGCGGATACCACTGCGGAGGGGGAATATCGGATTCCGTTCAATCTCCGGCGATGACCCCATTGTGGGAGCAGTGCCGGTGTGCGATTTTCTAGAGGATCTCGCATGAATTTGTATGGGATGCGCCCGAAAACGGCGGTATTAATAATAATTAGAGGTTATTGGCAAGTTGCAAACTTGCCGCCACATTAGGGCAGAGAACTCGTATGACTGCTGGCTACTCCGGCACTCCACTCGCGAAGAAGCTCGGCGTCAAGACGGGCAGCAGCGTCTTCGTTAGCGGGACACCCGTGCCCTATGAACAGCTTCTCGCTCCGATTCCAGCCGACGTCAACATGCAGTCCGCAATAGACTCTTCGACGGACCTGGTGCATCTGTTCGCCGACTCAAAAGCCGAACTCGCCAGCGCGCTGAAGAAATCATTACAGAATTTGAGGCCGGACGGCGTAGTATGGGTTTCCTGGCCGAAAAAGGCTTCCAAGGTGCCAACGGATATTACCGAAGACACGATCCGAGAATTGGCCTTTCCTTTGGGATTGGTGGATATCAAGGTCTGCGCTGTCGATCACATTTGGTCGGGGTTGAAGCTTGTTACTCGCAAAGACCTTCGCCCTGGCAACTTTGGCGACAAAAAGCGCAGAGGAAAGAAGAAAAAGGGCACATCGTAGATGCGCTTCAGGGGGTCAGGAATCTCACTTTAGCGTGATGGTACAGCTCTGAATGTTGAACTGGTAAGGTCCCTTGGGAAAACAGGAGTAGAGCAAGTAAAACGACAAACCGTCCATGCTGATCCACTTGGCGGGAATCTGTGGCTGAAAACGGTTCTCCGGTGCGCCCCACCCTTCCAGATATGCTACGGTTGTCCACGGGCCCCAGGGGGTCGGGGCATCAAATATGCCTAAATAACCGTTGGGAGCATCGTAGGGCGCCGTGACACAGAGCAGGTACCGCTCGATGGAAGGGCTGTACACGACGCTGGGGCGAAAGCAGCCGGCGGGGTTGCTGAAGACGGGTTGGTGATTGCCCAGATCGTCATCCCAGATCGGCGCGCCGCAATCATCCCATCCCGCAAAAAATTCATAGGCATCCGGTTCGATGATTCGGTCCACCGGCACCCGCGCCAGGAGGATGCCGTCGTAAGGCAAATAGGCGCTGGATCCGTCGGGAGAGCAAAAAAAGGCGTAGTCGTCGGGCGCATCTTCGTAGTTGCGACCCGCGTTGAGCCAGACCGGGTAGCCGATTTCCGGGAAGGACCACTTTTCCCAAGTCCAGGTCTTGCCGTGATCCACGGACCAGGCCAGGCTGGAACCGGTGCCGTCATCGTGGAGGTTGCGGACCCACATATAGAGGACGCCGTCCACCATCAGCATGCCGCTCGCTTTGCGCCCGGCACTGCCACTCCCTTTTCGTTGACCGGTGGGCGAGAAAATGTTCTGGCCGGCGATGTTCGGCGGAAAACCCGTGACCCGGGCCGGCCCCATGCTCCAATCTTGGCCTGCGTCAAATCCCGAGGCGTCGCAGTAAACCGTGTATAAATCCCCATCATCCGCCCAGGTGATGGGCCAGTTGTCGCCCTCGCCGATGGATGTTCTTTTGGCATCAATCTTCAAGCTGCCGATGACCGGGCTGGGAGGATAGGGCGATGAACCGGCCATCGCGATGGACGCGACGATCAATATTCCTGGTAGCATGGCCGTTCCGGATTGGAACACAAGTTGAGGGTGACTTCCGCGCCATCCGGCCCGAGGCCCTTGGAGGTTTGCAGGCACCAGAAGTCGGTCATTTCCCCCTGGTATTCCGGATCGTTTTGAAAATCCTCGCCGTAAACAAGCATCGATTTGCAACTCAGATGCCGGCAACGCGGATGTTGAGGTGTATCGGACATATGACGAGTCCTCGGTCATTGGTCATTAGTCTAAGGACTAATGACCAATGACGAATGACAAATGACTAAACTTCCCAATACTTCTTGTGGCCTGCGGCAGTGAGCAGCGCCCGCTTGACGGCCACTTCCACGAGTTTGAGTTTGTAACCGTTTTCCGCGAGCGGTTTGGCGCCCTTGGTCGCGGCCTTGCCGGCTTCGGCGGCGGTTTCTTCGGTGATGGCCTTGCCTTCGAGTGCCTTGGCGGCATCTTCCGCAACAAGCGGCATCGGCGCCACGTGGCCCAGAACGATTTTCACGTTCGAGGCCTTGCCGCCGTCGTATTTGAATGCCGCGGCGGCCTGGACGAGGGGCCAGTCGTAAGCCTGTTTGTGGCGAACTTCATAACTGCTGTTTTTCTCTCGGTATCTTGGCAGCGTGACCGAGACGACCATCTCGTTTGGTGCGACAACGTGCTCCCGCTGGGTCGGTGTGGTCGGTGCTTGAAAGAATTTATCCATTTCGATGGTTCGCTTTTCCCCAGGACCGTGGACTTCCGCTCTTGCTCCCAAAGCTATCAGCACGGGCGCCAGCGTTGAGGGATTCACAATCACGCATTTTTGCCCCTGAGTGAACACGGCATGGTAGCGATTGTCCCCATCGAGCGCGAAACATTTGTCGCCGCCTTTTAGCAGGCAATTCACATGTTCATCCCGGAAATACCAGCAGCGATTGCGCTGGCACAAATTGCCGCCAAGAGTGCCCATGTTGCGGATCTGCGGCCCGCCGATTTGCCCGGCCGCGGCTGCCAGGGCCGGATACATCTCCTTGACGTTCTTGTCTTCGGCGATTTCGGCCAGAGTCGTTCCGGCCCAGATCGACATGGCGCTGTCGGGAGCTCCTCGCAACAGACCAATACCCTTGAAATCTTTGATGCCGGTCACGGACACAACCTTATCCGGCTGGGCCACGTACTCCTTTTGCAGATCGTGTAAGTCCGTGCCCCCGGCCAGGAGTTCCGTGGTTCCCCATCTTGCATCCAACAAACCGATCGCCTCTGTGACGGTTGCGGGTCGATAATATGTAAAGTTCTTCATGATACTTTCCCTCCTTTTTTGGCGAGGGCTGCCAGAACGCGTTCGGGAGTGAACGGTGCGTACGGCACCCGGACGCCGATGGCATTGAAGACGGCATTGCCGATCGCCGCCGTCGTGGAAATGGTCGGCGGTTCGCCGATGCCGATGACGCCGCGTTCCGGCATGTCATGCATGTGCACGATGATTTCGGGCATGTCCTCAATGCCGCCGAGTTTGTAAAACTCCATGTCGGGGTTGACCTGGCGGCCGGTGGTGCGGTCCATGATGCGCTCTTCGAATAGGGCGGGGTTGAGCCCCATGATGACGCCGCCGGCCACTTGTGATTCGCAGCACAGTTTATTGATGATCAGGCCGCAATCCTGCACGGCGACGATCCGCTTGCACCGGACCAAGCCGGTCTCCGTATCCACTTGAACCTCGGCAATCTGCACGCCGCAGACGCCTTCCTTGGACAACCCTTGCGTCCAGTTGCCGGTTCCCACGATGGTATCCATCCCCAACTTGGCACAACCTTCCTTCCAGGACCAGGACTTGTTGTTGGCCTTGTCCACAATTTTGCCCGGTTCGATAGCGAGGTCTTCCTTCTTGGCCTTTAGGCGGTCGGCCAATTTGTCGAACAGGGCGTCGCGGGCAGCGATGGCCGCGTTCAAAGTGGCCGGTGCCACACCAGGACATGTCGTGCTGCCGCCGGACGGAGTGGATCTTCCGTAGGGGCTTTCGCCGATGCGGATTGTGATGTTGGGAGGTTCCAATCCCAGCATTTCAGCGGTGACAATGGCCAAGACCGTGCGGTTGCCGGTTCCCAGGTCTTGCGTGGAGCTTTCCACCAAAACCGACCCGTCACTGCTGATCGTGACTTTGATATCGTTGTTCACGTTGCCGCGGCCGCCCCAGGTGTGGATTGCCATGCCGATGCCGTGTTTGATGGGACCTTTTCCCGGACCCTGGCCTGGAGGATGCCATTTTTCTTTCCAGCCGGACAAATTGGCGGCGATTTTTATTTCTTCGGTATACAAATCGTTCCGGATGCTGTTCCACGAGAGCGGATCGGCATCTTTTTTGGTGGGCGGCAAATTCTTGAGCCTTAGCTGCATCGGATCCATTTCCAGCTTGGCCGCCAGGTCATCGATCGGCCATTCGGTCATGATGCAGCTTTGGGGATGGCCCGGGGCTCGCCAGGCCCGTTGCATCGCCGTATTGAGTCGGACTGCGAAGGCCTCCTTTTTGATGTTCGGAATCGAATCAATATAGACATAGGGAAGGTCGTTAAACCGGACCCCCACGTTATTGCCGATGCCGCCCGTTCCATAGCAATTGGCTTGAAAAGCCGTAATTTTACCGTCCTTGGTCCCGGCAATTTTCACCGTACCAAAAGCGGAGGGACGGTTCCCGGCGGTCGTGACTTCTTCGTCGCGGTCGAGCATGAATTTGACCGGTTTGCCGGCCTTGCGGCTCAATTCGGCGGCCGCCACTCCTTCGACGCCGGGGTTGAACTTGCTGCCGAAGCCGCCCCCCATGTAGTGAGTGATGCATTTCACTTTCGAGGGCAGGATTTTAAGTGCCCCGGCAAACTGGGTCGGCAAGGCCGATACCGCTTGGGTAGAGCACCACACCGTCAAGTTGCCTTCGGCGTCCCATTCAGCGACCAGCCCGTGGGATTCCAGGCACTGATGAGCAATAACCGGCATCCCGTAGATTCCCTCGACCACGGCGTCGGCGCCCTTGAAGGCATCGTCCACATTCCCCTTGGTATCTTTGTTGGCGCTGAACACGTCGCCTTCGGGCCTGCCGGTAGTCTTGGCATTTGTCCCGAGTTTTACGGAATGATGTTCATCTACGTTGTGAGGCAGGATATCGTATTGAACCTTGACCGCATGGATGGCATCCAGCGCATGTTCTTCGGTGTCCGCTGCAATGGCGAGAATTTCCTCCCCCGCATACATACATTCCTTACCGGCCGCCGCGATTGAGTGCAGCGCTTTGACGCCGGGCATCTTTTCTGCCGCTGCCGTATCGATGGCAACGAGCTTGGCATGGGCGTAGGGGCAGCGCAATATGCGGGCGTGCAGCATATCTTTGCGGGCGATGTCAAAGCTGTATTTGGCGGTGCCGGTCGCCTTGGCGGGGCCGTCAACCCGCGAGACGTTGGTACCGATAATTCGCCGTTGTTTCGGCCAGGTATTTGCCATGGCTTAACCCTCCTTTCCTTTCCCTTGGCACAACGAGGCAATGGCGTCGCGCATTTGTTTGTAGGTGCCGCACCGGCAGATGTTCCCCGCCAGAGCGTTTTCAATCTCCGCGGGGGTAGCCTTGGGGTTATGGTCGAAAGCGGCCCGCATGGCGACCACGAAACCCGGGGTGCAGAAGCCGCATTGCTGCGCGTCCGCCTTGACGAACGCCGCCGGCACCGCGTCGAGCTTGCCGTCCGCGATAAGCCCTTCTGCGGTCCGGATCGATTTGCCGCGGGCTTCGAGGGCCAGCATGCTGCAGGAATAGACGACCTTGCCGTCGAGCATGACAGTGCACGCTCCGCAGGTGCCCCGGTCGCAAACACGCTTGCAGCCGGTTACGTCCAGGTAGTTGCGGAGGGCATCGAGCAGCGTGACGCGCGGCTCGACTTTCGTCATCATCTTGGCTCCGTTGACCGTCAGTTCCAGTTGAACCGGGGCGGGACCCATGCCGGCGGTTGTAGTTTTTTCGTCGGCGCCTGCCGCAAAGGCCTCCACCGGCGCCCCGGCGATGGCCGAAGCCGCGGCCGCGACGCCCGACCCCTTGAGAAACGCACGGCGCGACAGTCCGGGTCCGTGTTTGTTGTGTCCCTGAGAATCGTTCATCGCTCAGGACCCTCCTTTGTTAATGTTGGGTTAATCCCGGTTGGCGGCAGGGCGGCACGACATGCCGAACAGCATCTCCCGCCGCAATCGTTTCGGTGTCGGCGATTGTAAGCCTGGAAGGGGTTTCGGACAAGCAGCTCGGGTGCGGATTTTTGAAAATTTTTCGTGAAGGGCTTTTCCCGATTTTGACTACGATTTTCAAGATTTTTTTGAAAATGGCTTGCATTGGAGTGAAAAAACGATCTTAATCCAAGAGCCTGGGATTTCGTACAGGCATTCGGGGACTGGATAAGAACCGACTCGGGCTCGAAGCCCACGCTCCAGCTAACTGTTCCCCGACTAGCCACTAACCTCTGACCCGAGCATCATGTTCCAGACCCTCGTGCGTCGTTTTCGGAATCAGCGACCCTTTTCATGCCGCCGATGTACAACCCGATGGATGTGACGTTGATAACGTTCTGACCAACCTTTTGGATTGCCTGCCCATTGCCTGCCCCGTCACCTTCGGTGAGATGAATGGCTCATGATCAATTGGTTTTTTCGATGACACCAGGGTGGCACGCAAACTCCATCGGCGGCAATCCAAGGCACAGACGGTCGGCCAATCTCCCTTGGCCGCCTGTGCCTTGTAATGACAATTTGTCATCCTCTGGCAGCGCTCACCTGTCATCAAAAAAACGAAATTTCTTCCTTCGCCGAGTTAACAATAGAAGGGGACGGAAGTGAAAGGAGATAGAAGCCTCCAAAAACGAATGTCACTCTGCAATCTGGCAATTCCCAATAGGTTACGACAGTTCGTTTCCCAACCGATCGGACACCCCCCTCTTTCACACACCGCTTCTCAATGACCAGTGACGACGGACCATATCGCCCGCCACCGTTTCCGACGTCATTCAAATTACCAAATTGGATCGGACTCGTTTCGTCATCGCCTACAACAGCAGCTGGGGCGGAATAGTGTTACCCTCCCAAGATTCCGTGGCGGGTGGTATATTCAATTCATGTTCCACTAGAGGTCAACAACCATGGATGCAACACATAACGACACGAGTGAAGCCGCCATCTTCGCTCGCCTATTTGAAGGACGAAACGGCAATCTCTCCCGGTAGGTGGCTCGGAAGGTCCTTGCGATCACCTTCACGGAAATGGACCAGGCGCGCATGGAGGAACTCGCCCAGCGAAACCAGAAAGGACGGCTTTCGGTTGGCGAACGCGAAGAGCTAGAGAATTACGTCAAAGTCGGAGATCTTCTTGCTATCCTCCACTCGAAAGCTCGTCAAGCGCTGAAGAGACACAAGGCAGCGGCACGCATGCATGACTAAACGGATGCGGGACCAGGTACGTCGGCGTGCGGCGTATCGCTGCGAATACTGCCTTCTTGCCGAAGGTCTCCATCCAAGCCGATTCACCCTTGAACATGTTGTCGCCGAGAAGCATGGAGGGCTTACGGAGCTGTGGAACCTCGCCTGGGCTTGCCTTCATTGCAATCTCCACAAGGGAACAGATCTCGTTGGCCGAGATGGCACCGGCTCGAGCGCCAAACTGGTGCCGCTCTTCAATCGCCGTCGTCACAAATGGAGCCGCCATTTCCGCTTTGAAGGACCGTATGTTATACCTCGCACAGCCATCGGTCGCGTTACGGTGGGGGTACTCGCCATGAACGAGCCTGATCGAGTGCAACTCCGGGAAACACTCATTGACGAAGGACTTTTCCCACCGACCGAGAGCTGAAACCTGGGCTCGAACCTAATTAAAAGGCGGCAGAAATGGTACTTCGTCCATAATCCCAAAGGCCCCGAAGATTTTTGCCGATTTTTGTTGACCGTCTTTCCAATCCAGGGATAATGACCACAATGAGATTTACCCGGTTTGCGCTCAGCGCGCGTTTAGGTGAGCAACATCGAAAGACTTCGCAATCTTTCCAGATTGTCAGCATCTGTTGGGCGCCGTTTGGCAGGGGCGGGCACCGGGGACGGTTCATCCATGTTCTAATCAGGCTTGCGAAAATGGAATGATTCGTCGTTGGACTTGGATTAGCACGGCAAACCGAATAGGCTGTTTCCGCAAAGCTCGGGGGAACTGACGTGTTCGCGCCAGCCGCGGATACAAGCCATGGCTCGGAGTGCTCGTCGTTGCCTGTTTACGCCGGCTGAGTGCATTGAAGGCAATCCCGTCGCAGCCGGGCTGGTCAGCCAGCCTTGGTAGTACCGCTGGTCGAGCAGCCGGGCATACGCTTGAGGTGAAGCCGACGAACTGCTGGCACCGAACCGCTGGTATGAGGAGTTGGTGACGACGGGCAGCCGTCGCCAAGAGTTGTGGCGGGCGTTTCTGCTGACCGACGACTCGAGGGAAGAAGTCCTGCGCCGTCAAGATTGGATTATCGGATCAGATGCGTGTCGCCATCGCCTGCAACAGCAGTTGGGGCGCCCGACACCGCGAAGGCGGGGTCGGCCCATACGCACTGCCGCGGAGTCGATCGAAGATGTATTACGAATTATGCTCGATGTCTTCCGTGGACATGAAGTTGCATGAAGCGTCCCCAATTTCTTCTCATGTTCTGTTGACGCTTGCGATAATGGAATAATTGTTGAGCAACCGTTACCACCTGGTGCTGCAGCTTGCCGATACTCGGCAGCTGTTGCGGCTGCTGGCGGGTATAATGGTCGCTTACTGGCACCGAACCCCTGGTATGAGGAGTTGGCGACGACGGGCAGCCGTCGCCAGGAGTTGTGGCGGGCGTTTCTGCTCGCCGACGGCTCTAAGGAAGAAGCCGTGCGCCGCCAAGATTGGATTATCGGATCGGATGCGTTTCGCCATCGTGTGCAACAGCAACTGGGGCGCCCGACACCTCGAAGGCGGGATCGGCCCATACGAAGTCTTGCGAAGCCGATTGAAGATCGATGACTAATTATGCCAGAGGTGTCCGGTGGACATGAAGTTGTATGAACCGTTCCCAATTTCCCGCAGTCACAGCAAGGGCGAATTACGAGACCGAACGGAGGAAATTGAGCATGTTCGACAGAATTGCTCGGCACATGAAATATGTTGAACGTGCGATCAGTGGAATGTCTCCCAACAGCGCATTTGCCTTTGCACTGGCATGCACCGAGCGACAATGGCTGGTCTTTGAACGGGCCTCAGAGGGAACGCCTTCGATGCAGTCAGTCGGTTCCAAGCTTCGTCACGGTGTAGACGCTGCCTGGGAGCATGTGAAATATGCGATCGCCCTGCCGCCTGGTTTGGCTATAGGATGCCGTCGAGAGACTTCCCAGGCAGACGATTTCATGGATGCCAGCGCCAGGACAATCGCAAATTCAATCGTTGATCTTCTTGACGCGATTGAAAGGCGGGATGTTACGTATGCGCATCGCCTGTCGTACAGGAACTTCGACCTTCTTGAATTGCTGCTCGATGAACGCGGTGTGCTCCTGAGCGATCTAAGGGACGAGTGGGTCGATTATCCTTCTGAGATTGCACAGGTCCGTGAACTTGTCGAGCAAGAGATGTCGCAACAGAATCGAGACTTGGAAACACTCAGCGAGAATTCTTCTTCTGCTCGATTGGAGGAGGTTCGACGGACTTCCGCAGGAAAATCACTGTTCGCAGAAGCGCGGCTTCCGTAGCCAGAAGGGCCGTGGGAATGCGCCCGCCGGCAACGAACACCGTATACGCGTCCTGCTCATCCCCGGTGATGTTCCTGAGGGAAAGGATTCTTCCCTTGCAATCAGCCATTCGGCAGCCATAATAGGGGGCAATCAAAGCTACTGGAGAGTTGCCTCATGAGAATTCCCAGCCGCCTTGGGCCACAAAAACTTCCGGTTACGCGTGCCAAGCTTCCAAGTATACGGCTTTCCAAAATTCATTTTCGGCCCTTGGTTACCGCCTTGGAGGATCGCTTTCTGCTGGCGACGTTTACCGGGCTTGCTCTTCCCAACTATGCCCTTGAGGGAATCACTGCCGACCCGGACGGCAACTTGGGGCGCGAGTCAGGGACGGTTCACAGAAGTTCCGACGTAGTTTGCGATTATTGAATAATTTGTCGTTCATCATTGGAGAAACTGTCAGGAATCCTTTAATGTCAACGCTTTGCCCGTTTTTTTTATTTTGTTTGGGATTTATTTTGAACGGGTCCGTCGCTTCGGGGCAGACTCCCGATTTCGGGCACGGACGGAGGGGGCGTTCCGATTTTTTGCTTAATCGTTTGGAAAGGCCGATTAAGTTCGAGGGTTTTCCCAATCCTCAATTAACGCTGTTAGAATGCCTTGCATATTTCGACGAGAAATACGGTTTGAAGATAATCTTCGATGAAGGTGCGTTCAAAGAAGACGGGGCGAAAAACCTTCTGGATTTAGCTGTCTCAGATAAAAACCTCCCCAAAAGCCATCCGGTAAAATTGAAAACCTTATTGCGATTGTGTTTGGCACAGATTCCAGTACGCTCACGCGGGATTTTCATTGTTCGGGGCGAATACGTGGAAATTACTAGTGCTAAAACGATGAAAGGCGAACTGCAAGAAAGGTGGGTCGAATTAAAGCAGGATTTCAGGGTCTTATTCCGGACCATTGGAGAAGGGTTGCTAAACTTGGAACCGCTCCCTTTTGCAGACATGGCCTTCTGCCTTAACGAATTGGCTTCCTTTGACGCAATTCTTCAGGAAGTTCTCGGGGAACACAATAACCCGGATTGCTTTCCAAATCACAATGCCAAAAGACGCCGATGATAGCGCTATGTCATATTAAGCCACAGCCGGCCGATGCCGATTGGCTGGCCATCAGTGGCGTAGAGCGACATTTATTCGTCATTGGTCCTCGGTCATTAGTGACAGGCATTGGTTATGGGTGACACGTGTTCGTCAGATCGATGCGTGCCCAGTCGCAGCGGTCGCCTTCAGGGCCGACTTAAATAGCGAGGAGTCGTATCTCACGCCACTGTGAGATACGGCGCCAAAAGGCGCGTTAAGGTCTTGGTCAGGAACGGCTTGCGTAGAAAAGGGCGGGCATGCATTCGGCTGAGATACGAGTTTCGACGACGCCGAGGCGCGACCGAACCGAGCGTTGATAACCTGTGTTTGGCCCGCTCAGATTGGAACCGTAAGGTTGGCGCCGTCACCAAATCCTTTTACATTAGACTCAGCGAAGTATTTCTCTTGTTACTGTCCCGGAGGATCCCCCAATGGCAACCGCCTCGGACCGCCGTTATTTTCTGCAAACCGCCGGGGCCCTGGCCCTGGGGGTGGCGAGTGCACCGTACATTAGGTCAGCCCCGAATGAGACCATTCAGGTCGGCTGCATCGGTACCGGCGGTCGATGCCGGGCTTTGATGAAATCGCTCGCCGCCATACCGAATGTGCGCATCGCGGCGGTTTGCGATATTTACGATGTACACCTGGATTCGGCACGGAAAATGGCTGATCCTAAGGCGGCGGCAACCAAGAGCTACAAGGAGATCCTCGACCGCAAGGACATCGATGCCGTGCTCATCGGCGCGCCCGATCACTGGCACGTGCCGATGACCGTGGATGCCATCGCCGCCGGCAAAGACGTCTATGTCGAAAAACCTCTTACCCACGACCTGGCCGAAGGGAAGACCGTGCTCGAAGCACTGGACAAGCACAAGCGTATCGTGCAAATCGGCACGCAGCAGCGCAGCATGCCGCAGTTTCAAAAAGCATACGAGATCATCAAGTCGGGCCGGATCGGCAAGGTGTTCAAAGTCCATCTGACCTGGAACCGGAATCAGGACCGCATTCGCCGAGTGCCGTTGAACATCGATCCGCAGAAAGTGGACTGGAAAGCGTTTTTGGGTAGTGCGCCGCCGCAGCCGTTTGATGAATACCGCTTTCGCAACTGGCGCTGGTTCTGGGACTTTGGCAACGGCATCTTGACGGACCTGATGGTGCACTTCATTGACGTGGTCCACTGGTTCCTGGAGGTCGAGCATCCTCTCAAGGCTGTGACCATCGGCAACCACTTCATCACCAAGGGAATTTGGGAAACGCCGGATACCATTCAAACTCTGCTCAGTTATCCGAACGATCTGGAGGTCTACTTCGAGGGCACGTTCAGCAACGCCCGCAATGGCGCCATGCTGGAGTTCATGGGGACCGATGCGACATTGTACCTCGACCGCGGCCGTTATGAAATTCACCCGGAACGGAACAAGGGCAAGTATGAAGAAATGGTGCTCGGCACCGGTAGACGCGGCGCTGATTTCTACGACAGGCCGGATGGCGAATTGCTGCACCTGACGAATTGGATCGATTGTGTCCGCAGCCGGAAGGCCCCCAATGCGCCGGTGAAAGCGGGAGTCGATGCGGCAGCCGCTGCGCATCTGGGCAACCAGGCCTATCGCTCGGGACAGACAGCGGTTTGGAAAGACTAACAAGCCGCCGGCATCTATTTCAGTGTGCGCGAATCGCCTGTACCTTAGCCCGAAGCGCCAGCGAGGACGTAGCTAGCGCTGCTGATTCCCTCGCTTGCGCTTCGGGCTAAGGTGCAGCACAATCGTGGGCATGGTTCAAGCTTGGGTGGCACGCCCTGAGTCGTCGAAGGGCGTGATTCCCCGGACTTTGTGATGCCGGCACGCCCTTCGAAGACTCAGGGCGTGCCACCCAACAACGCATCATTTTGAACCATGCCCAATCGTGCGCGGTTATTTAGTCGGCGGCGATGGATTACTATGGTTTCGGCGGCGGGAATGGCTTGCCGTTAATAATGATCTTGGCCTGAGAGCCGTTCCCCCCAATGGCTTCCGTTGGCGTGCCGTTGACCGCCGAGGCAAACGATGAACTGCCATTGCCGACCATGAGCGCTGCGGTAAAGGACTTCACCGACAACAAGGGATACTGGGCGACAAACTGATGATCGTCCACTCCCCGTTTCGGACCAACGCGCTTCACTTTTCCGAAGAACTCGGCCGCCGAGCGCAAATGCTCCGGCGCCTGCCGCTTGTCGAGTTCCTCCGCAAATTGCCAGTGGGCCTTGGCGAGCATGGTTTTCTTGCTTGCTTCCGAGCCCTTGCCCAGCGCGCCCAGTCGCACCACGGCGAACTGAATTTCCTCCACCAGGTCTCCGGGTCCAATGTAGCCGGCAAGCGCATTGATAATCTTGCCGTCCGGCGTGGTCATGAGTATCTGGTTGTTGTGTTCCCCGAGCCCGCGGAGCATGTCCTTGGCCTGATCGGTCGGAGGATGGGCCAGCGAAGACCCGGCAGCCGGATCGTCCTTGATATTCATCCACAGGCAGACAAATTTCTCATTTAGCAGTTGCCGAACTTTTCCATCGGAGAGCGACACGGCTCTCAAGGCATGGCCGGCACTTCAGGTCTTGCCGTCGAGATCGCCCAGCGTACGCAGGATGAAAATCGGCTTTGCCGGCGAAGATTTCTGAGTTGCTTGCAGTGCCTTGTCCAGGGACCGATGCCAGCCAATGCCGTAGAGTTCCTGAACGCCTTTTTTCGAGGCCGGTTCAGCCTTGCTGTCAGCACGGCTGGGCCCCGACTCCAGGCAAACGCCGAGGGCGGCGATTCCGGCCATAAGAACAAAACCCGTTTTCATGAGAATACTCCCAAATGTGGCGAAACCCGCTATATTATTGTTAAACACTTCTCGCCAATTTTTGTTGGAGATTTTTTACCATGTCCCGACGGTACGGCCTTTTATCTTTGGCTGTCGTTTTTTCGTTCGGTCTCGCGGTATCCGCCGGCGAACCGTTTCGCTTTCCGGAAGGGAAAAACGGCAGGGCCGAGTTGCAATACCGCAATGGCATTCCCGTTCTCAACGTCGCGGGCAGTTCCAAAGAAATCGGCGAGCAGATCGCCGGGCTGATCGGCAAACCCTGCGCCCGTTTGCAAAGCTATCCCAAGGAGCTTATTTCGTACCTGGCCACTCCGGTGGGCATGAAGGTATTGTGGCCAACCGTCGTAAAGAGAGGCTTTCGGCTGTTAGAGAATTTCCCGGCCGATTACCGCGAAGAACTCGAAACCATGATCAAGGTCACCGGCTACGACCGGGAACCCGTTGTCGTCGGGAACACCGCTTTCGATCTCAAGCAAGACCTTGCGAGTTTGTTCAGCTGCTCGGCCTTGATCGTTGAAGCGGACCGGAGCCTCACCGGCAAACCGATTTTCGGCCGCAACATGGACCATTTCTCGCTGGGCTATCTTCATGAATACACGCTGGTCACCGTATATCGCCAGAAAGGCAAGCACACGTTTGCTTCCGTCGGCTATCCCGGCATGGTGGGCTGCATTTCCGGCATGAATGATGCCGGTCTGGCGTTAGCGGTCCTGGAAACAACCGGCGCCCCCGAAACCGAAGGCCCGGTATTTAATGAAGAGGGCGTGCCCTACGCGCTGTGTTATCGCCGGCTTTTGGAAGACTGCACCACCATTCAGGAAGCGGAAATGGCCCTGCAAAAAATGAAACGAACCACGACCAATAACCTGGCCGTTTGCGATGTCACTGGCGGTGCTGTTTTTGAAATCACTCCAAGACGAATTGTCGTCCGCAAGAGCGACAGGGGCCTCGGCATTTGCACGAATCACTTCTGCACTTGCGAACTCAAACTGGCCAAGCCGAAAAACACTTCCACCACAATTGACCGTTTTGCTGCCCTGGAGAAAGCTCATTTGCAGGAAACGAAGTTAGGCGTAGCGGATGTACAGAAATACCTCCATGCCGCGAACCAGGGCAAGCTCACCATGCAGACCATGGTATTCGAGCCGGTATCCCGCACCTTGCTCCTCGCCATTATGGTGGGAGAGCAGCCGGCGACGGCCCAGAAGATGAATCAACTCGATTTAACGCCGCTCCTGGCAGCGGCAGACAAGTAGCAAGGCTGTCACATTCGGTAAATGCTTTGCCGTCGGCATAATCCCTTTTCCCAACCTGGATACCCAAAATTTTGCGATTCCGCCAGTCGGAAATTCTTGCAGCGCTGAAGAAGGTCAAGTACTCTTGGATTGTTGTGGTGGAGTGATGCCACAGCGATAGTCGAGGTAGTGGCTGGGCGGCACTCGCGGTGAGTGACTGTCTCGCGCTGGGAGCCACTACCTCGACCTTTTTTTTGGGCTCCCCCGGCCGGCTTGTCCGGCCGGAGAGACAGTTTGACGGGCTACGCTGCCGCTTGCACCGCGATCGCGGCGCTCAATGGCTTGAACGCCTTGAGGACCAGCACCTTTCCGCAGATCCGTTCCAGAACTGAGCGCGGCACCCAGCGCCATATATGAGGCACATCGGAGCGCGATAAATGCCGCTTGTGGATGCGATGCTCCACGAATTGTCCGAATAAGCGCCGCAGGCCTCGGGCCGTGAACTGGACCGTGTCGGGTTTCGCCTTTTTTCGCAGGAGCCAGGCTTGCCAGGGAAAACACAGGTGGTACCAAAAGTCGACATCGAACCGGGCCGACGTCACCGCCAAAACCTTGCCTCCCGGTTTCAGAACCCGGTAGATTTCATTCACCGCGGGCAGCGGATCGGCCACTTCGTGCAGTAACCCGCTGATGCACGCGACATCAATCGTCGCCGTGCCCAGCGGCAGATGCATCGGCGGCGCGTGGCAGAACCGCCCTTGCAACCCGCGCAATTCAAAGTTTCGCCGTATTAGCGCCAATTGATGAATCGAGGGACTGCACACGACCACTTGGGCGCCGTGGCGGGCGTATTGCAACCAGTCGGTCCCCAAACCGCTTCCCAATCCCAGCAGGGTTTCGCCGGAATGCTTGGCGAATTCCAGCAACCGGGGTATCCAGCGCGCGTGCCGGCTATGGCGCTGATTTTCGATATTGAGAAACCACTGCAGCGTGTACGGTTCGGTCGCCTCGTTTTTTTCCAGTCCGCCGACCTGCGGATTCATCGCCTCCCAGGCGTACAGCCGGTCGGCAAATTCACTGGGTTTATGCGGCCCGGCCAAAGTCGAGCTTCCGCCCCGCGCAGCCAGTTCTTGCCCGACATAACGTGGCGAATCCTGCCAAATCCGCAAATTGCCTAGATAGGAACCGTCCATGCCATCCTTCCCTGGTTCCGGAATCAGGGATGGTAGTGAAAACACGCACCGCACCCCAAGCGCGACCAATCCCCATAGCCGAATTGGTTGGCCGGGTCAAGATTGCGTTGCGAAAGTAAAATGGATACCGGGGATTTCTTATGCTGGAAAAAGTCAAACACTGGTTCTCGGGGCAGCACCGGCATGCCGAATTCCAAGACCATTTAGAGACCCTACGCAAGAAATCGCCGGTGCCGGTATTCTGGCTGTTTGGGAAAACGCAAAGCGGCAAGACCTCCATTATCCGCTTTCTGACCGGCGCGGAAGATGCCGAAATCGGCGAGGGTTTCCGGCCTTGCACGCGCTTTTCCCGCCAATATCAGTACCCCGCCGCGGACGCGCCCTTGTTGACATTTCTCGACACGCGCGGCCTCGATGAGCCCGGCTACGATCCCGCGGAAGACTTGGCTCAATTCGACCAGCAGGCCCACGTGATTGTCGTGACAGTCAAAGCCCTCGATCATGCCCGGGAAAATCTCCTCAAGCAATTGGCGGTCATTCGCCGGGCGCAGCCGGCCCGCCCTGTTGTGTTGGCGCTGACCTGCTTGCACGAAGCCTATCCCCAAGAGCAACATGTCCAGCCCTATCCGTTTGTATCCGGGATCGAATCTTTGCAAGCACCCGAGGACCTGCGCCGCTGCCTTCTCGAACAACAACGCTGTTTCGCTGGCCTAGCCGATGCGATTGTCCCCATCGACCTGACTCGGCCGGAGGAAGGATTTTCCGATCCCAGCTACGGCGGCGACCGGCTCAAACAGGTCCTGCTCGATGTCTTGCCCAAAGCCTATCGCCAGACGTTATTGACTCTCGACGTAGTTCGCCGGGAACTGCCGGACCGCTTCGCCCGCCGCGCGCTTCCCTTTATTATTGGTTACAGCAGCCTCGCCGCCACGGCCGGCGCCATTCCCGTTCCCTGGGTCGATCTCCTGGTTCTTCCGGGAATTCAAACGCAGATGATTTTTCATTTGGCACAACTTTATGGACAACCGTTAAGCGGTAAGCGTTTTCTGGAATTGTCCGGAACACTGGGCTTGGGACTGGTGGTGCGGCAGGTGGTGCGCGAAGCTGCCAAGGTGATTCCTGTTATCGGCTCGGTGGCCGGCGCTGCCCTGGCCGCGGGATCCACCTACGCCCTGGGCAAAGCGTTTTGTTTCTACTACAGCGCCGTTCATCAGGGACACGTGCCGACACCGGATGAATTGCGCCGCTATTATCATGAGCAGCTCCGTGCGGCCGAGCAGTTTTGGAAATCCCCATGAGTCGCTGGCGGATCCTGATCGTTGCTATCCTGATTGTTCTGCCATTTGTCATCCTCGCGGGCTGGGGCTCCTACTTTCTTTGGAAGGAAGGTTGGGGCTTGCTCCTTTGGTTGTCCATGACTGCTTGCACGTTTCTGGGTTACAGCCTCGCCATCTATTGGCACAAGAAGAACCAACTATTAAAACCGGTCGACTTCACGCCTCCCTTGCTTTGGACCGACCGCGACAAGGAGGCGTGGCAGATCGTTCACGCCCGCGCCGAAAAAGCCGCCAAATTGGACGCAAACCAACTCGGCGAGATTTCTTTTTACATCGACACGGCGACTGAGCTCGCCCAGGACTTGGCCCGGTTCTATCATCCGCGGGCCGTGGACCCCGTTAGTTCCTTGACGATTCCGGAACTTCTGGCGGTCGTTGAATTGGCCGCCCACGACTTGGCGGAAATGGTCGACCGCTATCTCCCCGGCGGCCACTTGCTTTGCCTCCAGGATTGGCGGCGGGCGCGGCAAGCCGCCGACTGGTACGACAAGGCCGGCAACGCCTACTGGATGGTTTCCGCCGTGCTTTCTCCCGTCAACACGGCGGTGCGCTATGTCGCCACGCAACTGGGCGTTTCCCGGCCGTTCCGCATGCTCCAGAACAACTTGATCGCCTGGTTCGTCACTGCTTACGTCCATCGCGTCGGTACCTATCTGATCGAAGTCAACAGCGGCCGCCTGCGCGTCGGTGCCACCCGCTACCGCGAACTGCGCGCAACCTTGGACTCTGACCAACAACCCAGCGATACCATGCCGCACCCGACCTTGGCCCGAAGCGCCAGCGAGGGTCCCGCGCCCGCCAAGACACAAGCCCGAAGCGCCAGCGAGGATCCGTCAGCCGCCAAGACACGAGCCCGAAGCGCCGGCGACGGTCCAACACCCGCACCATCCGCCATTACACTCACCGTCCTCGGCCAGGCAAAATCCGGCAAATCCAGCTTGATCAATGCCGTCCTCGGAAACCAATTGATCCTTGCCGACGTCGTCGCCGGCACGAGCGCGGTTACCACGTACGGTTTGCAGCCCCCGGAAAGCCCCAGCCGGCTGAAGATTCTGGATACCAGCGGCTATGGGCGCGACGGGCCCGAGGAAGATCAATTGCGGGCCACGATGGACGCTGCCTCCCAATCCGACTTGCTGCTGTTGGTGCTTCATGCGCGCAACCCGGCCCGGAAATCCGATGCGGATGTGTTAGAGCAATTGCGCACCCGTTTTGCATCCCAGCCGGAAATAAAAATGCCACCGATTCTGGGCATCATGACCCACATCGATCTATTGTCACCGGCAATGGAATGGTCGCCGCCTTATGATTGGGTGGACCCGCAGCGGCCCAAGGAACACCAGATTCACCAGGCATGGCAGGCACTTCGCGAGCAACTGGGCGATTACTTAGTCGGCATCGTTCCCGTGTGCACCGCTCCCGGAAGAATCTACGGCATCGAGGAATGGTTTTGGCCCACCCTCGCCGAACTCCTGGGCGAGGCACGCTCGGTCGCCTTGTTGCGCTGTATCCGCGCCGAAGCCAACACCGACAAAATCCGCAAGGTTGTCCGCCAACTGCTCGCCTCCGGCGGCCAGGCTGCAAAAGTCCTTCGGGCTGTCATTCATCATTAGTCATTGGTCCTTTCCAGATCTTCAAGTATCCTGGTATCTGCTAATGACCAATGACTAATGACGAATAACAAATTTCCATTTACACCCCGCGCCCGCTTCGCTAGGATAATTCTGATTGACTCGGGGCGTGGCGCAGTTTGGCTTAGCGCGCCTGAATGGGGTTCAGGAGGTCGCTGGTTCGAATCCAGTCGCCCCGACATGCAAGGCTTGTCGTAATAACAACTTACGGCAAGCCTTTTTCATTGAGTTTCTCCGCAAAAACACCTCTCGGGCAGGCTTTGGGCAGGGATACAGGTCGAAACTAGTCCACAGAATCGCCTCATTACCCACAAAAGGCAGATTGAACGCGCGTTCCTGCTGGCTCTTCAGTCGTTTCACAAGATCCAATTGCAACAAGCCTTATGCTGCGTTGCCCAAACGTAAGCGACGATTAACGCACGTTCTGATCAGAGAGCGCGCTTAAGCTGGATTCACGCGTGCCATCGCGATTGAGCTGGGCTATGGGCCTGACGAACTTACGGCGGTGTCTTCCAGGTAGTGAGAATGACTGGCAGAGACAGGCCGTCCTTGCGCAAACAGGCGAGGACGCCTTCGGCATCGCCCCATGGTAGCCGCCCCCGCGCGCGATGGCGCAGGGGCGATCGGGAGAATCCGTTGGTGTTACGATAACCTGGCTGCCGGCGAACCGCAGCCAGGAGTAGCCTGGACAGATGTTGTGGTGGAAACCGCCACAACCTGGTTGCGCGTCGTCCGGCTTAGGACTACCGGACAAAAACCCGGACCACGCTGGGGACACAAGCCCGAAGCGCGAGCGAAGCAGGACGTTACGCTCACTTCTCGCTGGCGCTTCAGGTTCGTGTCCCCGGTTTTGTCCGCTAGCCATTATTCTTCGCGGTGCGCAGAGTAGAATAAGGGAATGTCTGTCTAAGGAGGTCTTCCATGAACAGCGACAAGAGTGACGAGGGCACCGAGGAATGGCAGGTGGCCCCGGTCCAGCCCGAGGCCTTTTGGCCCGAGACAGGTTCGTCTCGGGTCGTGGTTGATCTGGCCGCTGTCTCCGACCGCGGCCTGGTGCGTGAAAACAACCAAGATCAGTACCTGGTGATGCGTTTCAGACGCTCGATGGAGAGATTGTTGACCAACCTGCTGGCGGACCAGGTACCAGCTCGAGCCGACGAGGTCGGTTACGGTTTTGTCGTGGCCGATGGCATGGGCGGACCGACGGGGGGAGTGGAGGCCAGTCAGATGGCCATCAGCACATTGGTCAACCTCGCTCTCCAGGAGCCCGCCTGGGTTTTCGGCATCAGTCCGGAAGACACAACGCGCAGGGTGCAGCGCATGGCGAAACGCTGGGAGCGCGTCCAGGAAGCCATACGGGTGCGAGGCGAGCAGGAACCGACCCTGGGACAAATGGGCACGACGATGATCGCGGCGGTCAGCCTGGGAACGCGTCTCGTCATCGGACATATTGGCGATTCGCGCCTCTATGTCTTCCGTCGCGGACAACTGCATCAGCTGACGCGCGACCATACGCTCATGCAAACGATGGTGGACCTGGGCGAATTGACTCCGGAGGAAGCGGCCACGCATCCGCGACGCGATATGCTCATGCGTTCTTTCAGCGCGGCGGGTGATGCCTACCAGGGCGACTTCCAGCAAGCGACGCTCGCCGACGGCGATCAGCTCTTGCTCTGCACGGATGGACTGACTGACATGGTGGACAACGAAACGATCGGCTCGATGCTGCGCGGGGCGGCGTCGCCCGATGAAGCCTGCCAGTTCCTTCTCGCGGCGGCCCTGAAAAACGGCGGCAAAGACAACGTGACAATCGCACTGGCGCGGTACCGCATTCCCCAATAACCGTCCGGCGTTCGTCTGATGCTCGTCCGCTAAGGCAAAAGTCGCTACGTCCCGTTCGACAGCGTCGCCGCGGCGATGGTTGAGGCGCTGCGGGCGTACCAAGGCGGCGCCAAGAGTCAGAGGAGGGAGGGCCGGCGATGGCCGCGAAGAAACGAACGACGAAGGGTCCGGGGGAGGCCAGGCCAGCCAGACAGCCGGTCAGGGCTCGCAAGCCATCTGAGGTGTCGGCGATGACAGGGGCCGACGCGCCCTCGACGGAAAGCACACAGGAGTGGTCGGGATCAATGCGCAAAAGCGAAGAACGCTTTCGCAAGATTTTCGAGAACGCAGCCACGGGCATCGCTATCACGGACTGGCAGGGATGGTTCCAACAATGCAACCCGGCATACTCGGCGCTGCTCGGCTACAGTGAGCAGGAACTCCACGAAATCAACTTCGCTTCGCTCGTCCATCCGGAGGACCGGCTAGCCAACCTCGGCGAACTTCGTCGTCTGCAAACCGGGGAGGTGCCGTCGTTCGAGATCGAAAACCGCTACGTCCACAGGGACGGCCGGCCGGTGTGGGTTCACAAGTTCGTCTCGGTGCTGCCCGACGAGACAGGGAAACCCGCGCAACTGCTAGCACTCGTCACCGATATCACGGAGCGCAAGCGGGCGGGGACGGCGCTGCGCGAGAGTGAAGAAAAACTGCGGCTGTTCATCGAGCATGCGCCGGCTGCCCTCGCCATGTTCGACCGTCAGATGCGATACCTCGCGGTCAGTCGCCGCTGGCTGGCGGACTACCGCCTCGGAGACAAAAAGATCATTGGTCGGTCTCACTACGAGGTGTTCCCCGAGATTCCGGACCGCTGGCGCGAAGTGCATCGGCGCGGCCTGGAAGGCGACGTAGTTCGGGCCGATGAGGACTTTTTCCCGCGCGCGGACGGCAACAATCAGTTTCTGCGGTGGGAGGTGCGACCATGGAAGCAGGCCGACGGCACGATCGGTGGCATCGTGCTCCTTACCGAGGACCTCAGCGCCCGCAAGCAAGCCGAGGAGGCCCTGGTACAGAGTGAGGAACGCTTCCGACTCATGGCCGACCACGCACCGGTCATGATCTGGATGAGCGGGACCGACAAGCTTTACACGTGGTTCAACAAGCCGTGGCTCGCTTTCGTGGGCCGCCCCATGGGGCAGGAGCTTGGCTATGGCTGGTCCGAGGACGCCCATCCGGAGGATCTCGACCGTTGCCTCCATACCTACACCGCAGCCTTCGACGCCCGCCAGCCGTTCACGGTGGAATACCGACTGCAACGGCACGACGGGGAATACCGCTGGGTACTGGACAACGGAATTCCAGTCCACAGCGTAAGTGGTGAGTTCACTGGCTACATCGGCTCCTGTATTGACATCACTGAGCGCAAGCGGGCCGAGGAGGCCTTGCGGCAGAGGGAAGCGGAGTCTCGCCGCCTCCTGGACTACCATCAAGCGGTCATGGCGAATATGGGTGAGGGGCTGTACACAACTGATAAACAAGGCCTCGTGACGTACATGAACCCGGCCGCGGAAAGCCTCTTCGGGTGGAAGAATGCCGAAATCGTCGGTCGAAGGATGCACGATGTGACGCACTACCAGCGCCCAGACGGAACGCCCTATCCCATTGAGGAGTGCCCCGGATTCCAGGTCCTGCGCCAAGGCAAGGGCTTGAAAGATAAAGACGACGTGTTCATTCGAAGGGACGGCAGCTTGTTCCCGGTGGTCTACAGCTCTGCGCTGCTTGTCACTGGCGGGAAGATCGCTGGTCACGTCGTTGTCTTTCGAGACGTGACCGATCGGAAGCAAGCTGAGGCGAAGCTGCGCGAAAGCGAAGCCCGGATGCAAGCCATTTTGACCACTGCGGCGGACGCCATCATCACCATGGAGATTCACGGAATCATCCGATCGGTCAATCCCGCGAGCGAGCGGATGTTTGGCTATACGGCCGACGAGATGGTCGGGCACAACGTTGGGCTGATCATGCCTTCGCCTTACCGGGAAGAGCATGATGGCTATCTGGGACGATACCTGCAAACGGGTGAGAAACATATCCTCGGCGCCGGCCGAGAACTCCTCGCCCGACGCAAGGACGGCAGTCTCTTCCCAATTCACCTGGTAGTCAGTGAAATCGAGGAGCGAAAGCTCTTCACGGGAATTCTGCGCGATATGACCGAGTACAAGCGGCTGGAGCGAGAGGTCGTGGAAGCCGCCACCACGGAGCAGCAACGAATCGGCCAGGATCTGCACGACAGCGTGGCACAGGAACTGACTGCCATCAACCTCCTGGCAGGAACGTTGGCTGAATCCCTTGAGACCGATCCTGCGAATGCAACGAAGTTACTCCAACGGATGCAGCAGGGACTGGGCCGTACCCAGCAAGAGCTTCGGGCCGTCCTGCGCGGCCTGCTCCCCGTGGCGGTGGAGGGCAACGGGCTGTTTGCTGCCCTGATCGAACTCGCGGACGGGACCTGCAAGGAGGGGCAAGTGACCTGCACGTTTGACTGCCCGGAGCCGGTGGCAGTCGCGGACAGTCTCACCGCGACTCACCTTTATCTGATAGCCAAAGAAGCGGTCAACAACGCCGTCAAGCACGGCAAGCCCCGGAACATCCGCATCAGTCTGCACGCCTATCCCCAGCTGGTGCTTCGGGTGCAGTGCGACGGCATAGGTATACCGACGCGGCCAGAGGCAAAAGGGGGCCAGGGCCTGCGCATCATGCGCAACCGTGCGGCGATTATCGGCGCGCACTTGACCATTGAGCCGACCCAGCCCAGCGGCACGATGGTCACGTGTCGCCTACTGAGTAAGGAACCATGAGCCAGAACAAGAAGAGGATGCGAAGCCGGGTCCTCATCGTCGATGACCACCCGGCGGTGCGCGAAGCGCTGGCCTTGCGGATCGGATTGCAACGCGACTTGGAAGTCTGCGGCGAGGCCGCGGACATGGGTGAGGCCCTTCGCTTGGTGGCCGAGACTCGGCCCCACCTCGCCGTGGTCGATATCAAGCTCAAGACAAGTGATGGCATTGATCTGATCAAACGGATCAAGGACCGCTACGACCACATCCGCATCCTGGTTTGGTCGGCGCATAGCAAGGCGCTCTACGCCGAGCGCGCCCTCCGCGCCGGAGCACAGGGCTACGTCAACAAGGACCAGGCCACGGACCGGATCATCGAGGCCATCCGGCGGGTGCTGGACGGCAAGGTCTACCTGAGCGAAGGGATGACCGAGGTAATCCTGCAACGGTCCGTCAGCGGGGCGCGCGAAGGCGTCACGCGCTCGCCGCTCGATGCTCTGGCCGATCGCGAGCTGGAGGTCTTTCGACTGATCGGCGACGGCGTGAAGACCGCGGAGATCGCCGAGCGACTGCACCTGAGCGTGAAGACCGTCGAAACCTACCGTGACCGCATTCGGCAGAAACTCGACCTGAGCGACGGCACGAGGCTTATCCATTACGCCACGCAGTGGGTGTTGGAGAACGGATAAATCATATTTGCAAAATAGCCGTGCGGGAAAGCCGTCAGCGGGGATGATGGCAGGCGATTGCTCACATCCTCGAAGCGGGCAGGCTTGGGCAGGGAATGGCCTGGAAAATGTGGACAAATCGTTGATTTTCCGCTGCTATCTGCGTAAAGTGTGTGAAGTGTGGAATCTGTCAATCTTCAGAAGGCTTGCATTTGTGAGATTCGGCGGCTGGGAGCGGCCTTGACCTGGAAAATGGGGTTCAGGAGGTCGCTGGTTCAAATCCAGTCACCCCGACTATTTCGCAAACTCAAATCCCGTCACTGGTTGCGGATGCAACTGGCGACGGGATTTGAACGTTCGAGGGGTAATGGCGGATTCCGCTGGCGAGAAAATTCGTTACGCGTGTCGATTTCGTCCTGGTCCGTTCGACTATGGAAAGAATCGCCGTCCCGGGATAGCGGCTACGGGCGCAGCTGGCCGCGTCGGCATCCAACGTAAGAGCGACTGTGTTGTCATGCGGACTATCCGTCGACCGCGTTGCGGAGCGACGGCGTCCAATCGACTGTTCAGGGGCGGCGGTCGAAGAGCAAAGACGCGGCGACCAGGGCTCTCCCGCGGTGTTCGCGACCTGAGGGGAAACGGTCTGCCGCGTCACCGTCTTCATCGTAGGTCCCTGATCAAGTGAACAAACTCGTTTCGTCATTGGAATTCACTCCCCTTGCAACATACATGGGGACCATTCCTTAGGGGGAATTCTCCATGCGTCATCACTCTGCGTTTTCCTTGTTGATCATCGCGGGAATCAGCATGCTCGCGAGCGCCCCGGTGCGCGCGGGCGAAGCGCCCGCGTATGAAGCTTATGCAGTCCGTTTCGCCACAGCGCGGGATTGTCCGCTCGCCAACCTCGTGAAGGGGGCCGACCCGGGACGGAAGATCGACCTCGCGATGACCTTCTGGGTGCTGAAAGGCCCTAGCGGTCGGACAGTCCTGGTCGATGCGGGCTTCTCTCGGCAGGAGGTTCTCAAGGTCTTCGGCGTCGACGATTTCACGCGGCCGGATAAGGCTCTCGAGCGCCTGGGAATTAAGCCCGACGAGGTCACGGACGTCATCCTCACGCACATGCACTCGGACCACGTCGATGGTGCCGACTTGTTTCCGAAGGCGCAGATCTGGATCCAGAAAGAGGAGTACGCGCACTACGCGGAGAAGGCCGGGCGCCCCGGCGGTGGTCTCCCCGGTTCCGAGCCGGAGTACATAAGGGCGCTCGTGAGACTCAATACGCTGGGGCGCGTTCATCTGGTCGATGGGGACGCCAAGGAGATCATACCGGGAGTAACGGTTTACACCGGCGGCAAGCACACATTCGCGTCCCAGTACGTGGGCGTGAACACGAAGGCGGGGACAGTGGTGATCGCTTCGGATAACGTCTATACGTACGAGAATCTGGAGAAGCACGTCCCGATCAC
>Ga0306920_100000206_pt1 | contig 68369 bp, 60 predicted proteins | sample flu12Cox44000170_FD_204666 | JGI IMG/M metagenome (GOLD analysis project Ga0306920, IMG submission 204666) | Lab enrichment of tropical soil microbial communities from Luquillo Experimental Forest, Puerto Rico - flux4day.12C.oxic.44.000.170 (v2)... | ecosystem: Environmental > Terrestrial >...
TGGATCAGGAGCAGCAGACCCGGCCGTCGCGGAGATTTCGTTATTGCGCGACCGGTGCAGGGGTGGCGTCGGGAGCTGGCGGCGCGGCTGGCGTGGGCGGCACGGCCTCAGCCGGGGCGGACGTGCCGGCAAGCGCCGGAGCCGCCGGCGCAGGCGCCGGAGCGGGCTTTCCAGGGGGCGCTCCCGTGAGCCGCTCGATGACCGAGCGAACCGCCTCCGAACCGCGCACCGCGTCCAAGAGCGGCGCCGCGGCGCCGGATCGCTCCATCCGGATTTGCGGATCCGGAAGCGTAAGCGGGTCGTTCCATGGTCCCTGCACCGTGAACGGCAGCTCGAATGTGGGAACGGCGCCAGCGCCGGCATTGGCACCGGTCGACAGCAGACTCGCGGTGCCGCGGAGGTCCAGCTCGCGCGCCGGGATCGAGGCCGAGCCGCTTAGCCCAAGCCCGACAACCGGGCTTTCCATGCGAACTTCTTCGACATTGGCGGTGCCGTCGACAATGTTCAGCTTTACGCTGAGCGTGTCGTAGGCTGTCTTGCCGACGCGCAGTTCGCGGCCGGCCGAGAGTGGGCTGCGCTGGATGCGCCGCAGCAGCTGCTCGATATTGAAGCCGACAATTGCCCCCTTGTGGCCAGAAAGCGTGGCGGTTCCGTTCAATCCCTTGGTCAGCCCATAGATACTGCCCCCGGAGCTTTCGACCGCAAACGAAAGATTGCCTTTGCCTTCCAGGGTCCGGACCCCGAACAACTCACCCAGGCAATGCTCGAGGTCAACGTTGGAGAACTGCAATTGCGCTTTCAGGTCGGTCGCGGCCTTGGCGCTCGCCATTGCCACGGTGCCCTTTATGAGGCCGCCGAACGCCTCCGATTCTCCGATGGCAACCGTGAAATGCCCGCCATGCAGGGTTGCCGCCACGGCGGTGCGCCCGAGTTTCGCGCTTGCGAGTGTGACGCGGGCCGCCGAGAGCCGCAGATCGATATCGAAGCCCTCGAGCCCCTTGGCGGCGATCGGGTCGCCGTCCCATCCGTGCTCGCCTCCCGTCAGCAGGCGGATGCTGGAAACATACGGCGTTAGATCGAGCCCCTCGGCAGCAAGCGTGCCCTGCAAGGCGCGGCGTCCGTCAAGCGTGAGCACGCCTTCGCCGATGTTGTCGTCGAGCTCGAGGTGAACGTTGGAAAATCCGATGGTGGTGGCGACCACGTTGGCCTGAGCCTTGAGCGCAAAACGCCCGAATCCCTCCCCGGAGGGCGGCTGCTGCCCCGCCCAGCGCAGGGTTTCCCGCAGCGATGTGGCATCTGCTGCGACCGTGCCTTCCAACTTCAGCGTCGGCCTGTGGCTGATATAGCCGTCGAAGGCAAACTTGAAAGGTGTGCCTGCGGCCCGGACCTTCAGACCCGATCGATCGCCTTTGAGCGCGGCGACAAAATCGGTGAAAATCATGCCGGCAGCAATGCGCTCACCGTGCCAGGAAAAGCTGCCAGTGCCTGCAAAGCTGCGCGAGATGGATGGCCAGGCAAGAGCGAATTCCACGTGCGAAAGCGTTTCGACAATCCTGTTGGTCTCGTCGCGCAGCACAACGGTACCGTCCTCGATGCGAATCTCGGAGAATGAGGGCGTGCGTCCCGGCTCGGGCTGCAGGCTGCGGGCCAGCGTCTCGATGTGACTGGACCAGTTCGAGCTGCGGTCGGCATTGAAGGCAATGGCAATGGTCGGGCGCACCAGCGAGATATCGGCGATCTCGATTCGCCCGATCAGAAAGGGAAAGAACCGCAGACGCGCAACCACGTGCTCCGCGGTGAGCGCGGAGTCTCCGGTGCGGCTGTCGTCAAGGCTCAGGTAGTCGAAGAGCACGCGTCCGGTCGGAAAGAGCGATACCGACGCGCCTCCGCGCAGCACCGGATTGAGACCGGTCACCGCATGGATTTCGGCCTTGACCGCCTCGCGGACGGTCTCCGCCGGCATGAGAAAGGGCAGGATCAGGACCGCCACCAATCCGGCGAGGACAAGACCGATGACAACAGCTCCGAGACGTCTGATGCCAACGGGCGCTGTCACAACGCGTCTTTCCAAAACCTTCACCGTTGAGGGTCGCGAGCGGGCGAAAGCCGTCGACGAGCGGCACGTCTCCGCAGTCACTTGTGCAGGCGCTCTGTGACGCTTTCGTGGCCGGCGCTCTGCCGTAAATCGCGAAATTTCTCTCGATTTTCTTTGGCTTAGGGCTCGCGTGCGCTAGCCGATCGCGCTTCGGTAGCTCGCCTGCGTCTTGCCGCGGATCTCGTCGTTTGTGACCCCCGGAGCGAGCTCGATCAGGCTCATGCCGGTCCCGCCCCGCTTGTCAATGATGAAGACGCCAAGATCGGTGATCACCATGTCGACGACGCCGGCACCGGTCAGCGGCAGCGTGCAGCGCTTGAGAAGTTTCGGCTCGTTCTTGGCCGAGTGCTCCATCACTACAACCACCTTCTTGACGCCGGCGACGAGATCCATTGCGCCGCCCATACCCTTGACCATCTTGCCCGGGATCATCCAGTTGGCGAGATCGCCGTTCTCGGCCACCTGCATCGCGCCCAGGATGGACAGGTCGATGTGTCCTCCACGGATCATGGCAAAGCTGTCGGCGGAGGAGAAAAAGCTTGTGGTCGGGATCTCGGTGACGGTCTGCTTGCCGGCATTGATCAGATCGGGATCCTCCTCCCCCTCGTAAGGGAATGGACCGAAGCCGAGCATGCCGTTCTCGCTCTGCAGCTGGACGCTCATTCCGGCGGGGATGTAGTTCGAAACCAGCGTCGGGATGCCGATGCCGAGATTGACGTAAAATCCGTCGCGCAGCTCCTTTGCCGCGCGTTCGGCCATTTGCTCGCGGGTCCAGGCCATCAGATCTCCTCCCCTGTTCCGGCCGGCGGCGCGGTGCGCTTGCGCACCGTGCGCTGCTCGATATGTTTTTGCGCATTCGGGACGTGAATCATGCGTTTCACGAACACGCCGGGCGTGATGATGTGATCGGGATTGATGTCGCCGGGCTGCATCAGGTGCTCGACCTCGGCCACGGTCACCTTGCCGGCGGTGGCCATCATCGGATTGAAGTTGCGCGCGGTCTTCCGATAGACGAGGTTGCCCTCGGTGTCGCCCGTCCAGGCGTGCACGATCGAAAGATCGGCCACGAGCCCGCGCTCCATGATGAAGCGCTCGCCCTCGAATGTGCGCTCCTCCTTTCCCTCCGCGATCATGGTTCCAGCGCCGGTCCTGGTGAAGAACGCGGGAATGCCGGCGCCGCCGGCGCGGATGCGCTCGGCAAGCGTCCCCTGCGGGTTGAACTCGATCTCCAGCTCGCCCGCGAGGTACTGCTGGGCAAACGTCTTGTTCTCGCCGACGTACGACGAGATCATCTTCTTGATCTGCTTGCTGTCGAGCAGCAGGCCGAGACCGATCCCATCGATTCCTGCGTTGTTCGACACGACGGTGAGATTGCGAACGCCGGAATCCCGAATGGCCCGGATCAGGGTTTCGGGGATGCCGCACAGCCCGAAACCCCCGGCCATGATCATCATGCCATCGCTCAGAAGGCCGGCAAGCGCGGCCGCAGCGTCGGGGTAGACTTTTTTCATGGCCCCACCTTCTGATTCTTGCGTCGTGGCTAGCGGCCGTCATGCCGCAGTCCAGATTCTCTATCGCGGAGCGCGAATAGCTGCAATGTCTCGTGCGGGAGGACGCAACTGCACGCGCTCAGGGGCTCGCCTTTGCCCATCCTTGCGATCAATCTATTTTATCGCGAGCCGCTATAATGGGGCAGATCGAGGAAGGAGCGAGAATGCGGATCATCGACTTGAGCCGGGAGCTCTATCATCGAACCCCGACCTATCCGGGACAACCGCCGATCATTCACGGCGTGTGGAAGACGCACGAGGAGGCCTTCGTCGAATCCGGCAACGTCCAGGGCAACAGTGTCATGTTCATCTCCATGCCCGATCACGGCGGCACACACATCGATGCCCCCCGCCACTTCGGAAAGACCGGGATTCCCATTGACGAGTATCCCCTTGAACAATGCTACGTGAAGGGAATCTGCCTCGATCTGCGGCACATCCCACCCAAGGCCGAGATCACGCCGGCCGATCTGGAAGCAGCCGTGACAAAGTCCGGCGCAGCCATTCCCAAGCGCGGCACGGTGCTCCTGTGCACAGGCCATCACGAGCGGACCTTCCCGATGCCTGCCTACTCCACCGACAATGCGGGGGTGAACGTCGCTGCGACCGAGTGGCTGGCGGGGCAGGGAATAGTCCATTTCGGCATCGATTCCATGCGACCGGGTCCGATGGGGGTCGTCAACTCATTGGTCCACAAGGCCTGTCTTGAGCTCGACATCACGCACATCGAGAGTCTCTGCAATCTGGAGGCGCTGATCGGTCAGGGCGAGTTCCGGTTCATCGGGCTGCCGCTCAAATGGCGCGGTGGCACCGGCTCTCCGATCCGTGCCATAGCCATATTCGACGAATAGTGCTCACTTACTTTCCGCTCGTCGGTCAGGTGGACTGGAACTAACGCTCGTGGAGGTCGCTGATGGCAACGTGGCAGCCGGATCCAAGCTTTTATCCCTCTCCTCGACAGGCAGCCAAAGCGCCCCCCGAGACGATTGCCTACGTGGCTGCATTCGATCCCAAGCGGCAGAACCCCGACACGATCGCCGTGGTCGATGTGGATAAGACCTCGTCCTCCTATTCGAAGATCGTCGGCACGGTCACGGGCACGCATTCGGGCGACGAGTTCCATCATTTCGGCTGGAATGCGTGCTCATCCTGCCTCTGCCCGCAGGCCCCGCATCCGCACGTGGAACGGCGTTACCTCGTCGTTCCCGGCCTGCGCTCCTCCCGCATCTATATCTTCGACACCAAGCCAGACCCGCGCGCCCCGAAGATCGTCAAGGTCATCGAGCCCCAGGAGATTGCGGACAAGACGGGCTACACACGTCCGCACACGGTGCATTGCGGACCCGGCGGCATTTATGTCGCTGCGCTCGGTAACCAGGACGGCAAAGCGCCCGGCGGTGTGTTCGTGATGGATCACGAGAGCTTTGAGCCGCTCGGGCGCTGGGAGGTCGAGCGCGGACCCCAGCAGCTCGGCTACGATGCCTGGTGGCACCTCGGCTACGACACCATGGTCACCAGCGAATGGGGTACCCCCGATACGTTCGAGAACGGCCTCATCCCGGAGGTGTTGCTCGGCAGCAAATACGGCAGGCGTCTGCATTTCTGGGATTTCACCAGGCGGAAGCATCTGCAGGAGATCGATTTCGGCGAGGAGCATCAGCTGGTATTCGAGCTGCGCCCTGCTCACGATCCGACCAAGGCCTATGGGTTCGTCAACTGCGTGATCAGCCTCAAGGATCTCTCCTCATCGATCTGGACCTGGTTCCGCGAAGGCGAGAAATGGGCGGCGCGCAAGATCATCACCATACCGGCGGAGCCAGCCGATCCCGAGCACCTTCCGCCGGTGCTTAAGGGCTTCAAGGCGTGCCCGCCGCTGGTGACCGATATCGACCTCTCGATGGATGACCGGTTCCTGTACGTGGCGTGCTGGGGCACCGGCGACCTGCAGCAATACGACGTATCCGACCCGTTCAACCCGAAGCTCACCGGCAAGGTGCGCATCGGCGGCATTGTCTCGCGCGCAACCCATCCAGCCACCCGCAACGGAAGACTCGGCGGCGGTCCTCAGATGGTCGAGATCAGCCGGGATGGAAGCCGTGTCTATTTCACCAATTCGCTCTATGGCGCCATCGATCCACAGTTTTATGAAGGCGGCTTCGACGGCTGGATGGTCAAGCTCGACGTAAATCAAAGCGGCGGCATGGCCTTTGACCCGAAGTTCTTCATCGAGTGGCCAAAGGGGCATTTGCCGCATCAGGTGCGGCTGCAGGGGGGCGACTGCTCGTCGGATTCGTACTGCTATCCCTGAATGGGAGCCCTCCCGTGCTTTCGCGACAGAATGTCATGCGCGAGGCTTCATGACTGGCTCGCCCATCGAGCCCTGGCCGTGGTTGGCGCTCGCCGGGCTGGGCCTGTTCCATGGCATCAATCCAGCCATGGGATGGCTGTTTGCCGTCGCGTTGGGCCTCAACCGCGGCAGCCGCAAGATCGTGCTGCTGTCGCTTTTTCCCATCGCCCTGGGCCACGCGCTCGCAGTGGCCGTCATCCTGTCGGTCGTGATTGCGCTCGGGCTTATGCTTGATCATGCGATGGTGACGCGGGCGGCGGCGCTAGTGCTGATCGGGTGGGCTCTTTGGCACGCAATGCGTGGCCACCGGCAGCGCTTGCGAGTAGGAATGCAGACCGGCCTTGCTGGCCTGGCTTTGTGGTCGTTCCTGATGGCAAGCGCGCACGGCGCGGGCCTCATGGTCGTCCCGATGTTGCTGCCGATGTGCGGCCCGGAAGCGCCCATCGGGGCGAGCGGAGCGATTCCGCTCGCGCTGGCCGCGGTCGGGGTTCATTCGCTTGCAATGATGGTTGCCATCGCGGCGATATCGGTTGCCGTGTACGACTGGATCGGACTTGGCTTCCTGCGGCGGGGCTGGGTGAATCTGGATCTGATATGGGCAGGGGCGCTGCTCTTGTGCGGCGCTGTCCTGATCGCTGGAGTTTAGCGCAGGGTCGGGGAGGATGGCGGCGCGAAGGCAATCTCGGCAATCAGCTTCTTGATCATGGCGCGGCCGAACGAGTTGAAGTTCTCCGCAACCAGGACGAAGGCACCCGGACCGCCGACCACATTCTCCTGATAGTATTTTTCCAGCCCGCCGGCCGGGTTGGTGTGCTCAGCGTTCCAGGGGACCGGCCGATCGCTGAGAATAACGAGTCCATTGATGACGATTCCTTTGGCGATCGTCTCATCGCGCGCAAGCTTCACATCGCGACCAGCGTTGTTGGTGCCGTCTCCCGAGACGTCAATGGTGTGGCGTGCAGCCTCATAGGGCGCGTGCTCCATCTGAGCGGCGGCGAATTCGATGCCACCGCTGATCGAAGTGCGGTCCGCGAAGGAGCGCGGCAGCTCGATCAACTGATCGCCGAACTTGCGCGCCGCGCCGGCGGCGTCGATCAGGCTCCAGTCAATCACCAATTTCTGCGCGCCAAAGCCTGACCACTCGACAAAGCAGACCGCGATGCGCTGATGTGGACCTGACCTGATCGCGTCGAGCACATGCGGATCGGATATCGCCGCCGCGTAGCCTTCCCGCTGCAGCAGGAATTTCGGATGATCGACGCTGCGCGAGACATCGGAGGCCAGCACCAGCAGGAGGTCGACCTGCTCCGCCGCATGCGCCAGGGCGGGGGCAATCAGGAGGCTTGTGGCCAGCGCGAGTGCGAAGCGAACAAGTCCGATCATTGCCCGGTGTCTCGATGGATGCCGCATCTCGGTAACGACTTTACGGAATTTGGCTCAACTGCACCAGATTTCGTTCACAGGTCAGGGCAGGCATGCCGGCATTGAGGGTTCTCGTCTGCCGCTCCGCATCCTCATGCGATCCGGTTTATGCCTGCGCGGTGCTGTCTCCGGCAAACGTGATCTCAACCAGCGTGCCCGCTTTCGGCGCGCTTGTAAGATGGAAGGTCGCCCGATTTGCCTCTGCCATCGCCTTGGTCAGCGGCAAGCCGAGGCCGGTGCCTCCGCGCGGCGTTGTGGAGAGCTGCCGGAAGGGCTCGAGCGCCGTTGCGATCTCGTTCTCGCCCATGCCGATGCCATTGTCGCGCACGCGCAAGACGACCTCGCCGGCGTCGTTCAATCCCGTGGAGATGATGACTTGCCCTCCGGCAGGGGTGAACTTCAACGAGTTGGAGAGCAGGTTGAGCACGATCTGCCGTATTGAACGAGCGTCTGCCACCACCGGCGGCAGCGCCGGTGCAAACGCTGTGCGCATGATGATGCGTGAACTGCTTGCCTGCGGCCCCATGCTGGTCACGCATTGCCCAATGATCTCGTTCAGCGCGACGTCGCTGAACGTGAGAGGCAGCTTGCCTGCCTCGATCTTCGACAAATCAAGCAAATCATTGATCAGCGAAAGTAGATGCCCGCCGGCACTATGGATGTCCTTGAGGTACTCGCGATAGCGCGCGTTGCCGATCGTGCCGAATTGCTCGTTCATCATGACCTCCGAGAAGCCGATGATGGAATTGAGCGGGGTACGAATTTCATGGCTGATCTTCGCCAGAAAATCCGACTTGGCGGAGGAAGCACTTTCGGCTCGCCGTGCGGATTCGAGAAGCTCCTGCTCGTTCTGCTTGAGCTCGGCAATCTCGTCTTTGAGCGTTGCGAGCCTGGCGGGGGGCTCGCTCTCTGCGCGCACCGCAACGAGCGCATGGGAGTCCTCGCCCTCCCATTCGATGCTGATCAGCTTGCATTCGAGCGCGGCGCGGGCTCTGCCGTCCACTCTCAGAATAACGGATTGATCACGCGCCATCCCGGCGGGGCCGATCGGTTCGATCAAGAGCTGGTCAAGTCCCCCCGCCGCTGCCAGTGCATCGAGGCTCGGGTGCCCGCACCAATCCAGGAACTTCGGGTTGGCATAGAGCAACCGATCGAGACGATAGATGAGGATGGCTCCTGGGAGTTGGTCGAGCAGCGTGCGTGGCTCGTGCGCCACATGGCCGAAATGGGCTTGCGCGATGGAGGCATCGTCATGCGCCGGGGCAAAGGGTGCAGTCTGCGCGTCCGCGTTTGTGCTCGCAGCCGAAAGTCCCTGGGCGAGCTTGCGCGATATTTCGCGAAACGCCATGTGCTCGACCGGCGTCAAGCCAGGTGACATCGCCTCGGTCGCGCCGGCCCGAAAAGCAACGATATTGTTTGCCGACGGTTCCAATTCAGTGGATTGCTTCCATTCTCGCGCAGGCGCTGCCTCCTGCGCCTCCTGCTCCGGCGTGCGCGGCTGCTTGATGGCACCGCTGCCTGCTTGCCGTGCAGCTGCCAACGCGCTCAGTCGTGCGAAATCGCGACAGACCCCAAACCCGCGGTAACCCCGGAAAATACGGTCGCGGTCGAAGATCGGCAGGCCGGACAACTCCACCGACACCCGCTCGTTCCGATCGCCCGCCGGCCAGGAAACCGTAAGCCCGCTCCACGTATCACGCGTGGCGATAGCGCGTGCAATCTGACCGGCGGGATCGAGAGCGAGCTCGGTTGCCATTTCCGCCCATGGCTTTCCCATCATGCTGGCTGTGCGAACCCCCATGAGCTCGATGAACTCGTCCGAGCCCAGCTTGAAACAGCCCTCCTCGTCCAGTTGCCAGACGAAGCGCAGCGGATGACGTCGCTCAGCGCCCATTGCGCGGTTGTACCCTCCCGGAAAGCGCAAATGCTTGCGCCGCCGCTCGCATCAGTAATCTCCTAATCCGAGCGGCTGTCACCGTCGAGGGCAGGATTCCGCTCTGCCAAGCCCGAATCCGCCTGCCACTCCTCGGGCGTAGTGAGTCTATTCCTGACGCAAAGCTGCTGGGCTATGCTTGGGCGGCCGCAGGATTGATGCCGGAGCCGGCTTTCTTTTCCACTCGCGGGGTTCCGGACAGGTTGCTCAACCTCATAGCCGTAAGAGCCGATTCGAGGCCACAGCAGGAGGTACATCATGGCTGGTTCCGACCGTTTTGAAGTTCCCCAGGACATGCGGGCATTTGCTGAAAGAAGTGTCGAGCAGGCCAAGCAGGCTTTCGACGGGTTCATTTCCGCGGCCCATCAGGCCGTCAATGCATTCGAGGGCCAGGCCGAGACGGCCCGCAAGGGAGCGCGGCATGTGGCTGAAAAGGCCGTGACCTTTGCGGAGCGCAACGTGGCGAGTTCCTTCGAGTTCGCGCAACGCCTGGTGCGTGCGAAGGATCTGCAGGAGATGATGCGGCTGCAAACCGAGTTTATCCGCAATCAGATGCAGGTTCTATCCGAGCAGGCCAAGGAGCTCGGGGAGAGCGCGACTGCAGCCGCCAAGGATGCAGCCAATCCTGGCCGCTGACCGGATTGTGCTACGCGATACTTTGTTGCGGTGCAGCAAAAGGCGCGCTACACTTTACGACTGGCGGATAAGAGTGGCGTACATATCTGCGGGTAGTCGCCTGTCCTGTCATGACCAAGGCACGAACCGGCTCGGGCGCCGGTGCGTGCAGTGACTGTCCACGCCCTTGCAAGGACCAAGCTGATGTCTGAGGCCTCTGAAACCTCTACCTCCGCGTCTCGTTCGCGGTACAAGGCTCCGCCTGGCACGCCGGCCGCATCGAAGCCGGAAAAGTCCGGTTTCGACCTGCCGAAGGTGGAAATTCCCGCCGGGTTCCGGGACATGGCCGAGAAGGGCGTTTCGCAGGCGAAGGAGACCTACGAGAAGCTCAAGTCGGTGGCCGAGGAGGCGACCGATGTGTTGGAGGATTCTTTTGCAACGGCAACCAAGGGTGCCTCCGAGCTTGGTCTGAAGATGATCGAGGCCGCTCGCCAGAACTCAAACTCGACCTTCGACTTCGCAACACAATTGCTGAACGCCAAATCGCTGTCCGAAGCAGTCGAGCTTTCAACCGCTCAGACGCGCAAGCAATACGAGGCCCTTACAACTCAGACAAAGGAGCTGGCCGCAATAGCCCGCAAGGTTGCCGCCGAGAGCACTGAGCCAGTGAGGGAAAGCCTGAGCAAGGTGTTCGTGGTGAAGTCGGGCTGAATTCGATCGGCGCGGTACCCGCGAGGCTCGGACGCGGAAACGTCCGGGCCTTTGCTTTCGTGATTGTGAGTTTTCGGTATAGCGGGGGCGATAGCCTTCACCCCACGTGCTTAAATGGGGCTGGATTGATTTTCTTCCAACTGGCTCGTAAATCGGTCTAGGTTGCGCTCGCTTGCGGTGAACGTGCAGCTGTAGCTCAGTTGGTTAGAGCGCTTGGCTGTGGACCAAGAGGTCGGTGGTTCGAGTCCACCCAGCTGTACCAGGCCCACCGATGTCCAGCCCGAAGAAGTGGGTAATAGGGCAAGGGCTTGCGAAGGCGTGCCGCAGTGCCGGTCAGGTCGTGCGGGTCGCGACAAATCTCGCTGCGGCTTTCAGCATGTCGGCGCTCGCGCCGAACAAATCGAGTGCAGACTGCGCTTCCGCAACCAGCTGATCGAGGCGATCTCGCGCCGCCGAAGGGCCGAGCACTCCGACGAGCGTCGCCTTGTGAGCGGCTGCATCCTTGCCTGTCGCTTTCCCGACTGTGGCCGAATCGCCCTCAATGTCGAGAAGATCGTCCGCGATCTGGAACGCCTCGCCCAGAGCCGAGCCGTAGCGGTCGAGAGCATCCCGCCGTGATCGGTCTGCTCTGCCCAGGATGGCTCCGGCCAGGCAGCCAAAGCGCAGAAGCGCGCCCGTCTTCATGGCTTGTAGTGTCTTGACCTCCTGCTCGCCCAGTTGCGGCGGGCTTGCGACGAAACGTCCTTCCGCCGCGAGATCAAGCATCTGCCCGCCGACCATCCCGCCGAGGCCAGCCGCGCGCGCCAGCGCACATACGAGGCTCACTCGGAGTTCCGCATCTGGATGTGTTTCGGGGCGGGAGAGGATGTCGAACGCGAAGGTGAGTAGTGCATCGCCTGCGAGTATGGCGGTCGCCTGATCGAACGCCTTGTGCGTGGTCGGACGGCCACGCCGCAGGTCATCGTTGTCCATGGCTGGCAGATCGTCATGCACCAGTGAGTAACAATGGATGCATTCCAGCGCCGCCCCTGTCATCAATGCATTCTGCTGCGACACTCCGAACAGCGCCGCCGATTCCACCACCAGAAAAGGCCGCAGCCGCTTGCCGCCGCCGAGACTCGCATAGCGCACGGCCTCGAGCAGTCGCGCAGGGCGCTCTCGCTCGCCTGCGATCGGGGTCATGGACAGCAGGCGTTCAAGCAGGGCCTGCGTCTGATCGGCAACCTGGCCGAGCCGTTGCCGGAAGACTGCCTCGGAATCCACTTCGTTCAACGCCAGATCAGCTTTTCCGCAACTATCCCTAGACCAATTCGTTCGATATGTTGATTTGTTTTTGCGGCTAGGGTCGTGGTGGTGGTCCCCGCGAACCGGATGCACTGCTCGGGCAATCGGCTTGGCCGATGCCGGGTGGTCAGCCTGAGCAAACGGGAGGCTCGCTGACGCTTGACCGGCATGGTGCTCGTCGCAATCGCGCTCGCAGCGTGGTTGTATCTCATCCTGGGTCGCGGCGGGTTCTGGCGCTGTCTGGACCGTGACGATTGGCGGTCCGTCACGCTGGCCGAGTGGCCATCGATTGCCGTGGTGGTGCCGGCACGAAACGAAGCGGACCAGATCGGGACAAGCATGGCGGCGCTTGCCGGGCAGGACTATGCAGGGCCTTGGAGCATCATTCTCGTCGATGACGAAAGCAGCGACGGCACCGCCGAGATTGCCCGCCGCGCGTTCATCGGCACTTCCGGCGAACGGCTCCACGTCGTTGCCGGTCGGCCGTTGCCGGGCGGATGGACGGGAAAGCTCTGGGCTCTCAGGCAGGGTATCGAAACTGCCATGTCTCTGCCGCGCAAGCCCGAGTACCTGCTGCTGACCGACGCCGATATTGTGCATCCGCGCGACTCCATCCGCCGGCTGGTCACCCACGCGCATGCGAACGGGCTGGTGCTGCTGTCGCTGCTGGTAAAGCTCTCCTGCGAGACCTTTGCAGAGCGGGTGGCCATTCCCTCCTTCGTGTTCTTTTTTCAGATGCTGTACCCGTTTGCATGGGTGAACCGCCCAGATCGTGCGATCGCGGCTGCTGCCGGAGGATGCATGCTGCTTCGCGCCGAGGCACTAGTGAAGGCCGGCGGGATCGAGGCCATTCGCGGCGCGCTGATTGACGACTGCGCTCTGGCGCGATTGCTCAAGCAGCATGGACCGATCTGGCTGGGGTTGACAGCACGTGTGACCAGCAACCGCCACTACACGTCGTTTGCGGATATCCGAGCCATGGTGGTGCGCTCGGCGTATGCCCAATTGCGCTATTCGCCAGTGCTGTTGGGCACCACGCTCGCGGCCATGACGGTGACCTATCTGGTCCCCCCCGTCGTTGCATTATCCGGCACCGGCCCTGCACGTTTGCTGGCAGCAGTGACATGGGTCCTGATGGCGGTCGCGTTTGCACCCACCTTGCGGTTCTACCGATGCTCGCCGGCATGGGGCTTCGCGCTTCCGGCGATAGCGCTGCTGTATCTGATATTCACGATCGATTCTGCCTGGCAATACGCCCGCGGGCGCGGCGGCACCTGGAAGGGGCGTATGCAGGCCCATGTGCAATCCGGTGTGCCCGACCTGCCGTGACCCCCACTACCAGCTTCGCAGCACGCTCCGGTAAGGGACATCGCGACGAGAATTTTCCGGTCGCATCCCGGCTTATTCACCCGCGCTACCGTTCTGTGATTCTCGCATTTTACGAGTTCGCGCGCACGGCCGACGACATTGCCGATCACGCCACGCTCGCGCCAGCCGCAAAGCTTGCATTGCTGGACCGGCTGGAAGCGGCGCTCTTGGAACAGGATGACGGGGAGCCGGTGGGTGTCGCGCTTCGCGCGCAGCTCGCGGTCCACCGACTGGCGCCGCGACATGCGCTCGACCTGCTGACCGCGTTCCGAATGGATGTGACGAAGCTGCGCTATCACGATTGGGGTGATCTGATCGGCTATTGCAGGTATTCGGCCATGCCGGTCGGCCGCTTCGTACTTGATGTCCATGGTGAAAGCCGCGCCACGTGGCCGGCTAACGATGCGCTCTGCGCGGCGCTGCAGATCATCAATCATCTGCAGGATTGTGCTTCGGACTATCGCAGCCTTGACCGGGTCTACATTCCGCTCGACGCTTTGGCTTCGGCCGGTGCCAGCGTAGAAATGCTTGGCGACGATCGGGCCCTGCCGGCCCTGCGTAACTGCATACATGGGCTCGCGCAGCGGACCGGCGAGCTTCTGCGTGAGAGCAAATCCTTCTCCTTGCAAATCGAGGATACCCGCCTGGCATTGGAGGTCGCTGTCATTCAGCGGTTGGCCGAGCGGCTGGTCGTGCTGTTGAGTCGACGTGACCCGCTGTGCGAACGCGCACATCTCGGCAGGGTGGGCGTCGCGGGGTTTGGCCTTCTCGGACTATTATCGGCCCTGATCGGCCGGATTGGGCGCCAGCTTCCGGCCGGCACTGCAGTATAGGAATGCGAGGGCCTGGCCTTGGCAGAAGCCTTCAGCACGGCAGCGGCTGAGCGGGCATCCGGCAGCTCATTCTACAACGCGATGCGCATTTTGCCGCGCGCGCAGCGCGAGGCCATGTTCGAGATTTATTCCTTCTGCCGGCAGGTCGATGACATCGCCGATGCAAGCGGGAGGCGCGATCTTCGCGGCGCGCAATTGGAGCGCTGGCGCGCCGACATCGACGCGCTCTTTGCGGGTACGACCGTCGCGCGCACGCAGGGTCTTGCTGTATCGGTTCGGGAGTTTGGGCTTCGCCGCGAGGATTTCCACGCCGTCATCGACGGCATGGAAATGGACGTTGTTGCGGACATTCGCGCGCCGTCCGACACCACACTCGATCTCTACTGTGATCGTGTGGCGGGCGCGGTCGGGCGGCTCTCGGTTCGCGTGTTCGGAATGCAGGAGCAGGACGGACTCGCGCTCGCGCATCACCTGGGACGAGCGCTGCAGCTGACCAATATCCTGCGCGACCTCGACGAGGATGCTTCGATCGGGCGTCTGTATCTGCCCGCCGAGTCGTTGCGGGCGGCGGGCATCTGCACCACCGATCCAGCCGAAGTGTTGGCCGATCCGGGGCTTGGCAAGGCCTGCGCCAATCTCGTCGATCGCGCGCGGGACCATTTCAGACATGCCGATGCGATCATGGCGCGCAATCCGCGCCGCACCGTGCGCGCGCCGCGCCTGATGGCAAAGGCATATCTGGCCATTCTCGATCGCCTGGTCGATCGCGGCTGGTCCCCCCCGCGGCGTCCGATCCGGCTTCCGCGCGCCCGGCTGCTGTGGCTCATCATGCGGCACGCCTTCGTCTGATGGGCAGGCTGGTGCACGTGATCGGCGCGGGTCTCGCCGGGCTTGCAGCTGCGGTGCGTCTGTGCGAGCGCGGCCGTGAAGTCGTCCTGCATGAGGCAGCAGGACACGCCGGGGGACGCTGCCGCTCGTATCACGATCCGGTATTGGATATGGTGATCGATAACGGCAATCATCTGCTTTTGTCCGCCAATCGCGCGGCGCTTTCGTACCTCGCTACGATCGGTGCCGCAGCCGCGCTGGCCGGTCCTGCGCATGCGGAGTTCGATTTCGTCGATCTTGCAGGAGGCCGGCGCTGGAGGCTTCGCATCAACGACGGAATGCTGCCGTGGTGGGTCCTGGATCATCGCCGCCGCGTGCCGGATACGAGCGCCCGTCATTACCTTTCCCTCATGCGGTTGCTGTGGGGCTCGCAGAAAAAGACAATCTGCGAGACCGTCACATGCGCCGGCGTGCTGTATCAGCGCCTGGCGCGGCCATTCTGGCTTGCGGCGCTCAATACTGACCCAATGGAGGCGAGTGCGCGTCTTGCTGGTGCGGTCACCCGCGAAACCCTGGCGCGCGGCGGCACAGCCTGCCGTCCGCTGCTGGCGCTCGACGGATTGGGGCATGCCTTCGTGGAGCCCGCGCTGAGCTTTCTGCGCGCCCGCAATGTCAAGATCGAGCTCGGGCATCGCCTGCGGGCGCTGCGTTTCAGTGGCGACAAGGTCGTCGGACTCGATTTCGGCGACGAGGGGCTGGCAATTGGGGAGGGCACCGGCGTGGTCCTCGCGGTCCCGCCGAGCGTGGCGGTTGACATGATCCCGGGGCTCAGCGCGCCCGACGAGTTCCGCGCCATCGTGAATGCGCATTACCGCATCAATCCACCCCCTTCCATGCCCTCGATCGTTGGGATCGTGAACGGCACGATCGAGTGGCTGTTCGCATTCCCGCACCGGCTTTCGGTGACCATCAGCGCTGCCGACCGATTCCTCGATGTGCCGCGCGAGGAGCTTGCCCGGAAAATTTGGGAGGAGGTTGCATTCGTTACCCGCCTTTCCCCCGCGATGCCCCCCTGGCAGATCGTCCGCGAGCGCCGCGCGACCTTTGCCGCCACCCCCGCCCAGGATGCGCAGCGCCCGCCCGCCAGAACGCGTTGGCGCAACCTGTTCCTGGCCGGCGATTGGACCGCGACAGGCTTGCCTGCGACAATCGAGGGCGCGGTTCGGTCCGGTAATCGGGCGGCCGATCTCGTTCATAGCTTCTGATCGGGAGGAGTTCGCGTGCAGCAAGATCACCCATCTTCCGGGGAGGCCCCGCGCTCGATGGCGGACATTGTTCGCCGCATAGAGGCAGCTGCTGCAGCCCTCCTGGCGCTGCAGAAGGCCGATGGGCATTGGGTCTTCGAGCTCGAAGCCGACGCGACCATCCCGGCGGAATACATCCTGTTGCGGCACTATCTTGGCGAGCCCGTTGACGCGGGCCTGGAGGCAAAGATCGCCTCCTACCTCAAGCGCGTGCAGGGAGAGCATGGTGGTTGGCCCCTGTTTCGCGATGGCGCCTTCGATATGAGCGCAAGCGTGAAGGCCTATTTCGCGCTCAAGATGACGGGAGAGGAGACTGCGGCGGCGCACATGGTGCGGGCGCGGGAAGCCATTCGCGCGCATGGCGGAGCTGCCCGCTCCAATGTGTTCACGCGCATCATGCTGGCGTTATTTGGATTTGTGCCGTGGCGCGCAGTCCCGGTCATGCCGGTCGAGATCATGCTGCTCCCACGCTGGTTCCCCATCCATCTCGATAAGATGTCTTATTGGAGCCGCACGGTCATCGTGCCGCTCCTTGTACTGCAGGCCCTCAAGCCCGCCGCGCGCAATCCGAGGGGCGTGACCATCGACGAGCTTTTTCTCGATCCCCCGCGCACCATGGGTCCGCCGGCGCGAGCGCCACAGCAGAAGAAATCTTGGTTCTGGTTCTTCCGGGCCGTCGATAACGTCCTGCGCGGCGCCGAGCCGCTATTCCCCGCCCGCTGGCGCAGACATGCGATCGAGGCCGCCGTGGCATGGGTTACCGAGCGCCTCAACGGCGAGGACGGTCTCGGCGCGATCTTCCCCGCCATAGCGAACAGCGTGATGATGTTTGACGCGCTCGGCTGGCCCGAAAGCGATCCACGCCGGGCGATCGCCCGCAAATCGATTGACAAGCTGCTCGCGGTCCACGACCACGAAGCCTATTGCCAGCCCTGCGTATCCCCGATCTGGGACACCACGCTCACAGCCCACGCCTTGCTCGAGGTTGGCGGCACTCGTCCCCGCGACCAGGCGCGCCGGGCGCTGCATTGGCTGCGGTCGCGGCAGGTGCTGGACGTACGCGGCGACTGGTCTCTGCAAAGGCCCGAGCTGCGGCCTGGTGGTTGGGCATTCCAGTACGCCAACGCGCACTATCCCGATGTTGACGATACGGCAGTGGTCGTCATGGCCATGGACCGCGCGGGCCCCTCCGAGTTCAGCGAGGCAATTGCGCGCGCCCGCGAGTGGATTGCCGGAATGCAGAGCCGCAATGGCGGCTGGGGTGCGTTCGACGCCGACAACGAATATGATTATCTCAATAATATTCCATTTGCCGATCACGGCGCTTTGCTCGATCCTCCTACCGAGGATGTGACTGCCCGCTGCGTATCGATGCTGGTGCAGATCGGCGAGGCTGCGCAGGGCAGCCCGGCCGTCAAACGCGCCCTCGACTATCTGGGTCGCACGCAGAGACCCGACGGCAGCTGGTACGGCCGCTGGGGCATGAACTACATCTACGGCACGTGGTCGGTTTTGTGTGCGCTCAATGCAGCCGGACTCGACCATGGCGCATCGCAGTTCCGCAACGCTGTTGGCTGGCTCTGCCGGATTCAGAACCCGGATGGTGGCTGGGGCGAGGACGGCACCAGTTACAAGCTTGACTACCGCGGCTATGAGTCTGCGCCGAGCACGGCATCACAGACCGCCTGGGCGCTGCTGGGCCTGATGGCTGCCGGCGAGGTCGAGAGCTCGGCAGTCGCGCGCGGGGTGGATTATCTCATGCGCCGGCAGGGAGAGGACGGCTTCTGGGATGAGCCGCGCTATACCGCAACCGGATTCCCGCGTGTGTTCTATCTCCGCTATCACGGCTATTCCAGGTTCTTCCCGCTGTGGGCGCTTGCGCGCTTCCGCAACCTCAAGACCACGAATTCGCGCCGGGTCGCCTTCGGCATGTGATGAACGATGAAAGCGGTCCGGCTTTACGAGTTCGGCGGGCCGGAGAAGCTCGTCTACGAGGACCAGCCGGTGCCGGAAGTCGGTCCCGGGGACGTGCTGGTGAAGGTGCTTGCCACCTCGGTATCGCGCTGGGACATCAAGTACCGCCGCGGCGAGGTGCATGAGTTCTATGGCCATCGCACCGGGCACCAGGGTGCCATTCATGGGCGCGGTGCATTCCCCATGCCGATGCAACTCGGGCGCGACGCCGCGGGCGAGGTGGTCGCAGTGGGTGACGCCGTCGCAACACTCAGGCCCGGCGATCGCGTGCTTGGCATGACCAATCCCGAAAACCCGCTCTCGCTCGAAAGCATCCGCGGGCTCGGCAACCTTTCTGGCGGCATCGATCTGCCCGGTCACACCATGTTCGGAGGCTATGCGCAATTCGTGTGCCGGCCGCAGAGCTACTGGATCAAGGTCGGGCTCGGCTTCGACCTTGATCAGGGCGCGGCCGCCATGTGGCCCTGCGCCACGGCGCACCGCATCATCACAGAGCGCCTGAAGCTCGCCATCAACGATCGCATCCTGATCACGGGTGCATCCGGAGGGATGGGAACAGCGATCATGGCGCTGGCCAGGCTTGCCGGCGCAATCGTCATTGCGACCACCCGCCATGCCGTCAAGGAGCAGAGCCTCAGGCGCGAAGGCGCCAGCCTGGTGCTGGGATCAGGTGCTGCGGACTGTCTCCGGAGCATCCGCGACTTTACCAACGGGGAGGGGGTGGATGCCGCGGTCGAGCTGACCGGTGAAAGCGATCTCATGCGGCTGTGCATCGATGCCCTGCGCCTCGGCGGCACGTTCTGTCCTGTGGGCGGAGAGCTGCGCGAGCTTCCGTTGCGGGTGATCGACATGGTGAGCAAGGAGTTGAACGTGCTCGGCATTCGCGGTGCCAACCGCAACGATCAGCGCATTATTGCCGAGCTCATCGAACGGCGCCGGATCGCGGTACCAATCCATGCGGTGCTTCCGATGTCACGGGCAGCCGAGGCGCATGCCATGCTGGAGAACGGCAGGGAGTTGGTCGGGCGAATCGTCCTTCATCCCTGGGACGAATGAAGCAGATCAGGCGAGCGGATTGCACGTTCAGGCAAGCTCGGACCGCAGCGCCGCCACAGTCTCCAGATGCTGCGCATGATCGCCGGCGAAACGCAGAATGAGGTGCTGTGCGCCCGCGCTCGCATACCCGCGCAGCCATTCCGCGAGGCCTTGCCGTACGCCGGCATAGACAGCCTGCCGCCTGCGGGTCACCGCGGCGGACTGGCCATAATACTGCTCGAGGTAATGGTCTAGCCGTGCGTTTGCGCGGCCGGCATCGTCGTCGAGCGCGATTGTCAGATACATGGCCCCTGTCAGTGCAGCGGGATCGCGTCCGGCCGCACGCGCGGTGTCTTGGACCTCCTTCCATTTAAGGCGCCACTGTGCGGCATCCGGAGCAATGGGTAGCCAGCCGTCAAAATATCGCCCCGCGCGCTCGAGGCTCGCCGGCAACGAGCCACCGATCCAGATCGGTGGACCGCCCGGGCGATGCGGGATCGGCCCCAGAACACCGTTCTCGACTTTCCAGCGGCCATTCCAGTCGACGGCGTTTCCGGTCCAGAGCGCTCGCGCCAACCGCAGGCCTTCGAGCAAGCGTCCCACCCGCTTCTCGAACGGCACGCCCGCTGCGGTGAATTCGGCGCGGATATTCGCCACATCGGCGGCAATGCCTACGCCCAATATCAGCCGCCCCTCGGCCACCTGATCGAGCGTCGCCACCTGATGCGCGAGGACAACCGGATTGCGTAGTGCAGGCAACAGAACTGCAGTCCCGATCTGGACTCGGCGCAGGCGGCCAGCAACGCCTGCCAGCAGCGTCAGCGGCTCGTGCCGCGGTCGTGCGAGCAGGGAATCGCCTGCCCACACGGAATCAAAGTCCAGCTGCTCGGCTCTCTCGGCGAGCGCCAGAAGCGGCGCGGCCTCTGGCCGCCCGGCCATAATGTGCTCCCGTGTCGGCAACAGGTACCCGATGCGCAGGGCCATGGCAGAGGAGAGAGCAACCGGAGGGCGTTATTCGGCGGCTTGCATGGGAGTATCGGCTCCCTTTCGCGCCTGATGAATGGCCGCGAGCTCCTGTTCCACGTGTCGCGAAAACACGAACTCGGCGGGCCTTTGCTGGTCGAGCGGAATCTCGGGTGCCATCGGACCTTGTGTGCGAACCCCGAACAGGGCGACCTTGATGGCCTGCAAGGGCCGCGCAAATGTGGCCTCTGCCGCAGTCGCCTCATAGCCGCAATGGGCCATGCAGTTTGCGCATTTTTCGTATCTGCCGGTTCCATAGGAATCCCAGTCCGTCGCCTGCATCAGCTCGCGGAAGCTTCCCGCATATCCTTCTCCCAGCAGATAACAGGGCTTTTGCCATCCGAAGATGTTTCGGGTCGGCATGCCCCAAGGCGTGCAATGATAGGTCTGATTGCCAGCCAGGAAGTCGAGGAAGAGGTTCGAGTGCATGAAATTCCAATTCTTTCCTCGACCGAGCCTGAACACCTGCCGAAAAAGCTCCTTGGTCTTGCGGCGACCAAGAAAGTGCTCCTGGTCGGGGGCACGCTCGTAGGCATAACCGGGCGAGATCGAGATACCGACTCCGAGCTCCTTGGCGTAATCCAGAAACGCCGCGATCTCCTCAGCGGGATGCCCGTCGTAGATCGTCGCGTTGACGTTGACCGTGAATCCCTTCGCCTTCGCCGCCTTGATTGCAGAAACGGCACGGTCGAACACGCCCTCCTGGCAGACCGATTTGTCGTGGCGCTCGCGCAGCCCGTCGAGATGGACGGAGAAGAACAGGTATGGCGAGGGCTCGAACAGATGCAGCTTCTTCTCCAGAAGGAGCGCATTGGTGCAGAGCGAGACGAACTTTTTCCTCGCCACCAGGCCTTTGACGATCTCTCCAATCTCGCGGTGAATGAGCGGCTCGCCTCCGGGAATCGCGACCATGGGAGCGCCGCACTCGTCGGCGGCATCGAGGCATTCCTTGACCGAGAGGCGGCGGTTAAGAATCGGGTCGGGATAATCAATTTTGCCGCACCCGAAGCACGCCAGATTACATCGAAACAGGGGCTCGAGCATCAGCACCAGCGGATAGCGTTTGCGCCCAAGCAGCTTCTGCTTGAGGATATACCCGCCGATACGCATCTCCTTGAGCAAGGGAACTCGCATTTTCTCCGCTTTCCGCGCCGCTGCACATGTTCCCGGCCCGACCGGGGCTCGGCACCCACCCGGCAGCCTGGGTGCAATATTGTCCCTTCACTCCCTAAAGTCGAGGGCGCCACCGTGAAGATTGCGCTTCGGCAGCTGGCTTGGCATATCCAGGAAGGCAACGCACTTCCCTCCGAGCCGGTTTCCTCAGCGAGCGAGGGGAGCACCGCCTTCGGCCGACGCAAGACGTTGTCAAGGCGCCGATTGGCCTGATATTGCCCCGCAGGCCGGAGCCGTGCCGCTCGGTCGCCTCAGTAGCCCCGCCAGGACAACGCATGTTGCAGAAGGCGATCATCGCGACGGTTGATCTGTGCATCCGTTACGCCCGGCAAGCGACCGGGATCGCAGTTCTACTGGCTGTGTTGTCAGGCGTTTACGCGGCCACTCATTTCCGGCTCGATGCCGACATCAACAATCTGATCTCGAAGGAGCTGCCGTGGCGCAAGCGGGAGGCGAGCTTCGAAGCCTATTTTCCTGCCAAAGAGGAGCTCATTCTCGTCGTGGTGGACGCTCCCACCTCCGAGCTCGTATCGGAGGCGAGTAGCGCCCTCGTAGCGAAACTCTCTGAGCAGAAGCAGCTTTTTCACCAAATCAGCGAAGCGGGGGGCGGACCGTTCTTCGAGAAGAACGGTCTTCTGTTCTTGCCCACGGAGGAGGTCGTTGAGACGACCAGGCGGCTTCGCGAGTCAAGGCGCATCCTGCAAACCCTGGCCCAGGACCCAAGTCTGCGCGGCCTGAGCGCGGCGCTGAACTATGGGCTGATTGGCCTGCGCACAAAGCGGTTCACGCTCGACGAGTTTGCCGGAACCTTGAACATGGTTGCGGACACGCTCGATGGGGTCCTTGCCGGGCAGCCGGCGAGCTTTTCCTGGCGCGCGATGCTCAGCGGCGCGCCATCGAACGCGGGCGAGCTGCGCCGATTCGTCACCATCAGGCCAGTCCTTGACTATGGCTCGCTGCTGCCCGGCAAGGCGGCGACTGACGCGATCCGGCAGGCCGCCTCCGATCTGGGCCTTGCGGGGAAGTATCAAGCCAGGGTGCGGCTTACCGGAGCGGTTCCCATTGCCGACGAGGAATACGCCACATTGAATGAGGGCGCCTTCGTCAATACGGCCGTGACCATCGTGGTCGTGCTCACGATCCTCTTGTTTGCCTTGCGTTCTCCCCGGCTCATCCTGGCCGTTTTCATCAGCCTCGTGGTCGGTCTCTCCATCACCGCAGCCGTGGGTTTGGCGCTCGTCGGCCCGCTCAATCTGATCTCGGTCGCATTTGCGGTGCTGTTCATCGGCCTCGGAGTCGATTTCGGCATCCAGTTCACGGTGCGCTACCGCGCCGAGCGTCACGAGGTGGACGATCTGCGCCAATCTCTGCTCAACACTGCGAGCCATGTCGGCGCCCCACTGACGTTGGCGGCTGGCGCAACCGCCGCCGGCTTCCTGTCGTTCCTGCCTACCGAGTACAAAGGGCTCTCTGAGCTCGGACTTCTCGCCGGGCTCGGCATGATCTTCGCCTTTGTGACCAGCGTCACCATCATTCCGGCGCTGCTGACGCTGCTGCATCCTCCGGGCGAGCCTGCCGAGATGGGATACAAGGCGCTCGCTCCGATCGACCGCTTCATGGAGCGCCGACGCATCCCCATCATTATCGGGACCGCGCTTACCGTCGCAGCAGGGCTGCCACTGCTGTACTGGCTGCAATTCGATTTCAATCCGCTCAATTTGCGAAGTCCTAACGTCGAATCGGTCGCGACCTTCCTTGAGCTGCGAAGCGATCCCGCCGTCGGCGCAAGCTCGATCTACGTGCTCGCGCCGGACAAGGCAGCGGCCGAAGCCGATGCGTCGAGGCTCAGCCGATTGCCGGAGGTCGCGAGCGTGAGGACGATGCTGAGCTTCATTCCGGACGATCAGCAGCCGAAGCTCGCCGCCATTCACGAGGCTGCGGCCGTGCTCGATCCGGTCCTGCGACCCGAGCCTGGCAGCAAGCCGCCCACTGATGCCGACGACGTATCCGCGCTGAAGGCGGTGGCGGACGGCTTGAAGCAGGCCGCCGGAGCACAGGTGGGCAAAGGTGCCGCGGCGGCAAAGCGTCTGGCGGGTGATCTTGCGCAACTGGCTGAGGGAGGAAAAGCCCTGCGTCAACGCGCCCATGCCGCCATGATTCCTCCCCTCATCACAGCGCTCGATGGGCTGCGCGGCTATCTTCAAGCGCAACCGGTCACCCTCGAGACACTGCCGCCGGAGATCGCCAGCGAGTGGGTGACAGCGGACGGGCGTTTCAAAGTCGAGATCCTGCCGAAGGGAGATCCCAATGACAATGAGACGCTGCGCCGGTTCGCCCGCGCCGTGCTGAGCGTGGAGCCCGACGCCATCGGCGGCCCGGTGTCGATTCTCGAATCCGGGCGCACCGTGATCCGGGCTTTCTTTCAGGCGGGATTCTGGGCGCTCGCCTCGATTGCCGTCCTGCTCTGGATCGTGCTCCGCCGCTTCGGCGATGTTCTGCTTACGCTCATTCCCCTGCTGATGGCAGGCGTCGTCACCATGGAGCTGATGGTGTTCTTCGGCATGAAACTCAATTTCGCGAACATTATTGCATTGCCGCTCCTGCTCGGCGTCGGAGTGGCATTTAAGATCTACTACATTCTGGCGTGGCGGGCGGGGCAGACCGATCTTCTGCAATCGAGCCTCACTCGCGCGGTGATGTTCAGCGCGCTCACGACGGCAACGGCATTTGGAAGCCTGTGGCTGTCGAGCCATCCCGGCACGTCAAGCATGGGCAAGCTGATGGCGCTCGCCCTTGTGACGACCATGGCCGCGGCGGTTCTCTTTCAGCCAGTGCTGATGGGGCCCCCGCGCGAGGATGCGCCGAAGTCGTAGGTCGGGTTATTTATTCTAACCCTGCGTGGCGCCCTCGGCCGGCGTAGTAAGGTCCACCAGAACCTGTCCGTCCCTCACTTCGGTGCGAAATGTCTTGAGGTCGGTGAAGCAGGGCGCCTGGACCGCCTTGCCGCTTGGCACATGGAAGGCCCCGAAATGCAAGCTGCACTCGATCACATCGCCCTCCAGAATGCCGTCAGCCAGGTTGGCGAAACTGTGGGTGCAGCATGCCTCCGTCGCGTAGAAGGTTCCATTGATGTTGTACACGGCCACCAGCACACCGCCGAGCTCGAAGCTCTTGACGCTGCCGGGCGCAACATCGGCTGCGGTACAGACGGGAATTGGGTTTGCTGCCATAGCCTGCCCGATACTATAGGTTAATTAGCGCCAACCGAGGCAAGTGGATGTCCCCACGCTCGTATATCATCGACGATCGCGAGAAAAAAACGTTTCTGCTCGACCGCGAGGTGCTGGTGTCGGAGGATATCCTGCGCAAGGAGATGGCGCAGATCTTCGGGCAGTGCTGGATCTATGTGGGGCATGCCTCCGAGCTGAAGAAGGCGGGCGATTTCCGCTCGCGCAAGGTGGCGGGCCGGCCGATCATCTTCTGTCGCGACCAGGAGGGCAGATTTCACTGCCTGTTCAACACGTGCCGACATCGCGGGGCGATCGTCTGCACGGAGCGCGAAGGCAATCGGCGCCGCTTCCAGTGCATCTATCACGGCTGGACCTACGGCAATGACGGGCGGCTCGTTGGCGTGCCCGGAGACGAGGCCTACGGGGAAGGCTTCGACAAGTCGCGTCACGGCCTGCGGCGGCCCGCTCGTTTCGAGGAGTATCGCGGCTTCTGGTTCATGTGCCTCGATGCAGCGGCTCCGCCGCTCGGGGACTATCTCGCACGTGCCAAGGACTACATCGATCTCGTGCTGGATCAGTCATCGTCCGGACAGATGGAGATCATTGCCGGTGTCCAGGAATACGACGTTGCCGCCAACTGGAAGCTGATGGTTGAGAACAGCGTCGATGATTACCATCTTCCTGCGACGCACTCGACCTGGCTCAATTTCATGGCCAACTCCGGCGTGAAGATCGAGCCTCCGAAGGAGGAAGGACTGGTGCTGCCGACCAGGGGAATGGCGGTCGAGCTCGGCAACGGACATTTCACCACCGACAATATTAATTTTCGCGGGCGCCCGGTCGCGAAGTGGATTCCGCTCTATGGCGAGCCTGCCAAGGCCGAGATCGACGAGATCCGGCGCGAGCTCGTTGCCCGCCTCGGTCCTGAACGCGCGCGCCGGGTGGCCGACACAAATCGTAACCTCGTGATCTTCCCCAACCTCGTGATCAACGATGGCTCTTCGGTGACCGTGCGCACGTTCTATCCCGAGGGTGCGGGCAAGATGCATGTCACGGCCTGGGCGCTCGGTCCGGCGGAGGAGAGCGAGAGCGCCCGCGCGCGCCGGCTCGATGCCTTTCTCACGTTTTACGGTCCGGGCGGGTTTGCCACGCCCGACGACGTCGAAGCGCTCGAACTCGTTCAGCAGGGGCTTGCCAACTGGAGCGATGATCGTTGGTCGGAAATGTCGCGCGGCATGGGCAAGGAGGGCGAGCAGCTCAACAGCGACGAGCACCACCTGCGCATCTTCTGGCGGCGCTGGAACGAGCTGATGGGAGTTCCGGCATGACGGTCGCGGTGCGAAAGGCGGTGACGCGGGCGCAGGTGGAGGATTTCCTGTACCACGAGGCGGCTCTGCTCGATGACTGGAAGCTCAGGGAATGGGAAGCGCTGCTGACCGATGACGCGGCTTATTACGTGCCGCCGAACGATCGACCCGACGGCGATCACCGCCAGACGCTCTTTCTCATCGCCGACGATCGCGAGCGCATCCGCCAGCGCATCATCCGCGTGCTCGACCCCAACTGTCACGCCGAATATCCGAGATCCCGCACCCGGCGGATGATCTCGAATGTGCGCATCACAGGGGTCGACGGCGATCTCGTGAGCGTGACGGCTAATTTCGTCTGCTACCGTTATCGGCGCTATGAGCGCATCCGGGAATATGTCGGAGTCTACCGGTACATCCTCGAATGCGCGGGCGATTCGTTTCGCATCAAGGAGCGGCGTGTGCTCATCGACGCGCACGAGCTCGGCTCACTCGGCTCCGTGAGCTTCATTCTGTGAGGGAGGCGCCGATGACCGCGCTCGATGAGCTGGTCGAGGAGCTCGTCACCGCAAATCGCATTCTCGCGCGCGAGAACGTGGTGGATTCGTTCGGGCACATCAGTGCTCGCCATCCCGACAACCCGCAGCGCTATCTGCTCTCGCGCTCACGCGCGCCCGACTGCATCGAAAACGACGACATCATGGAATTTGCGCTCGACGGCACCGCCGTCGATGCGCGCGAACGCGCTCCCTACCTCGAGCGTTTTATTCACGGCGCCCTCTATGAGGCGCGTCCCGATGTGATGTCGGTGGTGCATAATCACAGCGAAAGCGTTATCCCGTTCGGCGTCACCGGACGGCCGATCAAGCCGATCTTCCATATGGGCGCATCGATTGGGCACCACGTGCCGGTATGGGATTCGCACGACCGTTTCGGGGACACCTCGCTTCTGGTCGAGAACATGGCGATGGGGCGCGATCTTGCAAAGCTGATCGGTGCGGGGGCGACCGCATTGATGCGTGGCCACGGCGCGACCGTCGCCGCGCGCAGCATCCGCCAGGCGGTCTATATTTCCATCTATCTCGAGGTCAATGCCCGCTTGCAGAAGCAGGCGCTGGATATGGGCGAGATCAAGTTTCTCACCGCGGGAGAGATCGACAAGGTCGCTTCACGCACCGGCTCCTACGGCATCAATCGGGCCTGGGAGAACTGGTGCCGCCGCGCGGGGCGTCCGTTCCGGCCGGAGCAGGTCTAATGGACCGGAAGAGCCCATGGCTCCCGTGACCGTGCCGGTGGGACGGGCACAGCCCGGCGGGGCGGCCGCCCCTGCGGATGCCATCCTGGTGGTGGACGAGATCGTCAAGCGGTTCGAGACACCCGACGGCGTGCTGACCGCGGTCGACCATGTTTCGCTCGGCGTTGCACCCGGCGAGTTTCTGGGCGTGATCGGGCCTTCCGGATGCGGCAAATCCACCCTGTTCAACGTCATGGGTGGCCTGCTCGATGGCTACGAGGGCACCGTGCGGGTTGCCGGCGAGCGGGTGCGCGGGCCGCATCCGGCGATCGGCATGATCTTCCAGGAGGAGTCGACGTTTCCGTGGCGCAACGTGCTCGACAACGTGGCCTTCCCGCTGGAGATTGCAGGCTTGCCGAAGGCCGAGCGCTACGACCGCGCAAGGCATTTCGTCAGGCTGGTCGGGCTCGATGGCTTCGAGCGCCGCTATCCGTCCGAGCTTTCCGGCGGCATGCGCCAGCGCGTCTCCATGGCCCGCACGCTTGCCGCCCAGCCGAAGATCCTGCTGATGGACGAGCCATTTGCTGCGCTCGACGAGCAGACCCGCCTCCTGCTCGGCGACAAGGTTCTGCAGATTCAGCAGGAGCTCAAACAGACGACGCTGCTGATCACCCACAACATCACCGAGGCGGTGCAGCTCTCTGACCGCATCCTGGTGATGACCTACCGTCCCGGACGGGTGAAGCGGATCGTCGACATCGACCTGCCGCGTCCGCGCACGTCCGAGATCGTCTCCAGCGACGCGTTCGGCCGCTACGTGGCCCAAATCTGGAACGATCTCCGCGAGGAGGCGAGCCGCGGGCTGGCCGAGCAGGAGAGCCTTCGCCTGCGGGACGGCGAGACCCGATGACCAGTGCAGCCTTTCCCAGGAGCAGATACGTCCCAACCCTGCTCGGTCTCGCCTCCATCGTGATCTTCGTCGCGCTTATCGAGCATCTCATCCGCATCGGCCTGATCAATCGCTACATCGTGCCGTTGCCCACGGACATCATGGCGGCGTTCCCGCGCGTGGTGCTCGAGGAGAACGTGCTGCAGCGCTTCCTGCTCACGGCAGCGGAGGCGTTCTCGGCGAGCATCCTGGTGACGTTGGTCGGCGTTGCTGGCGGCGTGCTGCTCCACCGTTATCGTCTGCTCCGGCTTGCCACCGAGACCTGGGTCGCGGCGGTCGCCGCCGCGCCGCTGGTGCTGATGTATCCGCTCTACCTCGTGATCTTCGGTCGCAGTGCGCTGACGATCGTTATGATGGGCTTCACTGCCGGCCTTGCACCGGTCATTCTCAAGACGCTGGAGGGGCTTTCCGCCACCCGGCGCGTTCTCATCAATGTCGGCAGGAGCTTCAATCTGAGCCCATCCCAGCAGTTCTGGAAAATCCTGTTCCCCGCCGCGTTGCCGACCATTTTTGTGGGACTGCGGCTCGGGCTGATTTTTGCACTCATCAATATCGTGGGGGTCGAGTTCCTGATCAATTTCGGTGGCCTTGGGCAGCTGATCAACGAGCTGGCCGAGCGCTACGACATGCCTGGGACCTATGCCGCGATCTGCTTCGTGATCCTGGTCAGCATCTGCGTCTTCATGATCATGGAAAGGCTTGAGCGATGGCTGCGACCGATGAACTGAGCCTGCGCTCCGCGCGGCGATCGGGCCTGCCGGTGCAGCCGGTGACGGCGCTGCGCCTTGCCATCATCGTCGTCGTTCTGGCCGCCTGGGAGGCGCTCGCCGCCTCCGGCCTGCTCTATCGCGATGTCGTGCCTTCGCTCATTGCCATCGGCAAGGCGCTCTTCGCCATGCTGGGGGACTCCTCGTTCTATGTCAATCTCGGCACCACGGCCTATGAGATCGCCATCGCCATGCTGATCGGAGGCTTGAGCGGGCTTGCGGTCGGCATTCTGCTCGGCGGAAGCGCGTTTATGGCGCGTGCCTACGAGGCCTACCTCTACTATCTTGGACCGTGCCCGAAGATCATCTTCTTTCCCATCATGATCATGTGGTTTGGAGTGGGACCCGGATCGAAGATCGCCATGGGCGCCATCTCGTGCTTCTTCCCGGTCGCTCTCAACGCCGCCGGCGGGATGCGCGAGATCGACAGGGTGCTCATTCGCGTGGGCCGCAGCTTCCGGGCCAGCACCTGGCAAATGATCACCAAGATCTATCTTCCGGCCATGCGTCATCCCGTGATCAACGGCGTGCGGCTCGGGCTCGGGGTCGCGCTGATCGGCACGCTGCTTGCGGAAACCAAGCTGTCGAACCGCGGCATCGGCTTTCTCGTCATCCAGGCCTACAGCCTCTTCAACATGCCGCAGATGTATGCGCTGCTCATCATCCTGTTCGTGATCGCAATCGGTGCCAATACCCTCATAGGCCGCATTGGTGGCCTCGACGCGATCAGGCGATCCTGAGGGGAGCGCCACAGACTTTCAAAAGGAAGCGAGCTCCTTGCGCAGCGCGTGATGATTTAAAATCCGAAACTCTGCTGAACGGGCGCCGGCGCATCGACACGAACACCTTCGAGCTCGAGCATGCGCATTTTGGCTGCGACGCCGCCAGGCGCCGAAAAACCCCCAAGCTTCCCCCCGGCCGCAAGCACTCTGTGGCACGGAATGATCAGTGGGATGGGGTTGCTGGCCATGGCCTGACCTACGTCGCGCGCTGCTTCGGGACCGGCTCCCACTTCCCTGGCGAGCGCGCCATACGTCGTCGTATGGCCCCATCCAACCCGGCGAGCCGCCGCGTAGACCTCCTTCAGGAACGCGTCCTGTTCATCAAGGTCGAGCCTGAGCTCTGAAAAGTCCGTCCTTTCCCCCGCAAAATAGCGCCTCACGGCGGCGACGACGGCTGCTATCCCCGGCGTAGGGTCATCTGGCTTGGCACCGGGCGCGCGGCCCAGCAGGAGGCGTTCGGTCGCTGCGGCGCTTTCGCCGGGTAGCTGAAAACGCGTGATGCCGACGTCGTTCCAGGCGAGCCCACAGAATCCCCCGGCAGTTTCGAAAACGAGATAGCGATGCACTGTCCGGCCCATGGCGCAGCCTTTGGTATTTTGAGGATCCGGCAGAAAAATCGTGGTCTCTCAGCGGAAATGCAAGACCGGTATGGCCGCCTCAGGCCATGGTGCGGAAGTTCCGAGCGGTGCATAGGACTGATCGACGTTGGAACCAGCAACGGCCGAATGAGTTTGCCTCGCCTGTTCTCAGCTATGCGGCTTGGTAGACGATTGACTGTCTCGCGGTCCGCTCCGACGAGCAAGACGCAGATAGCGAGGCCGCAAGTCGACCTAGCGTGGTCCAATCAATCGTATCGCCATAGCGCTGCTCGATATCGCCCAACAATCGGTCCAGATAGTTCATATAGAGATCATCAACGCCGTCCAGGTGCGTGTGCCCTCGGACATTCTTTGTGATGTGTGCCTTGATCGACAGTATCCCGCCCGCGTTGAGGATGTCGAATGCACGCTCTGCCGGCGATGTTGCCTGAAAATTGCTGGTGATGTGTATGAGGTTCGGCGCGATCCTCTCCGGAAATAGCATGCTGACGCCGTGCAAGCCTGACATCGCTGCCTTGGCGTCTCTCGACACAGGCGTGTGGATATCGCGCGCGGAGCTCACCCATTCTATTCCGACATCCTGGCATGCATGTTGCAGCGCAGGGCTGCAGTCCCATCCCGGAGGTTGAAGCCCCGGCTGGTAGTGCAGACCGCATTCATCGAAAATTCGCATCGCTTCGGCCAGCATGCCGGCGCACGCTGCACGGTCCTGGTCTTTAAACTCCACGAAGACCGAACCACCTCGACGAATATGATGCAGGCCATGTATCGCGATTTCGGTGCGCGGCATGGCATTGAGAAAGTCAACGAACTCTGGATGGTAGCGAAGGTCCATTGTCCCTTTCGGCAACACGCTCGCAAGATAAAGCCGGTCACGTAGCCAGGGCACCTGGCGCCACACACGATGTGCGACGGGGGATATCTGTCGCCAGTCCGGGGTGACAAAGAGAGTGAGCTGGAGCTGCGGATGTCGCTCCAGCAGCCATAGCAGGCGACCCAGTGCGCCCTTCTCAAGGGCGCCGCCGGCTTCATAGGGGTTGTGCGGCGTTCCAGGAAAGACGTCGTCGACGGATATAACGAGCGCGGCGGATTTTCCAGGGCGGCGGTACCAATGGACCGGACCTAGCTGTCGCAGCTCTCGCGCAGGCTCGAATTGCCCACCGTCCATTCTGCCCTCCTCGATTGTCGGTGTCACCCACAGGTGCCGACCCGACGAACCCGATGAGAGTAGACTTCCTTGGTAATCAACTACTTTAGCTCAAATATACCTATCATAAGGACAGACTCTTTGATGAATGAGCAATTAAGTTAGCGCGTCTCTCGATGTCACGAGCCATTGCGAAAACTAGTTAGTTCCAACTTACCCTTGCTTAACCAGAAATAGGATCAGGTGCGGCAGATTGCCTCCGGTATAAACGTAATGACAAACTATGCTCTTTATTTCTGTGCCGCACACGGGGTAGCGCGAGGGGCGGGGGCCTTCCGATGTTTGCCGAGAACAGGGCGCCAAGCACCCATTCTGAGGGGCTGGCATCTTCTTCCACGTCCACTGTTTCGGTTCCGGATGTCTCAATAGGAGCGCTTGGCGCGTCCGCTGTCCGGATCACAGGACTGGATGTGCGGGCTCAGTCGGCGCTTCTGCAAGAGGCCTTCGGGTCACCGGATGCGGTCAAACTCGATGAACCGGTTTCTGGCTCGCAACCCCAACGTCGCGGCCTCATTGCGCAGTGGGGTTGGCGCGCGCTCAAGTCCGCGCTCGGCCTGATGCTCATCGTCATTGTCGGGGTTGGTCCAGCGCAGCGCCTGCTCGAGTTTTCGAGCGTTGAGGCTGTCGTTAATGCCCGGCTCGTGTCGTTGCGCGCGCCGATCGACGGCAAAATTGAGGAGGCTGATTTTACCCCGGCCATCGGTGCCGTGGTGCCAAGGGGCAGATTCATGTTGCGCGTCTCCAATAGTCGCGCCGATCGCGCCCGGCTCGACGATGTGCAGAGATTGATCGATCAGATCGAGAGTGAACGTCCGGCGATCGCCAATCGACTGACGCGGCTGAAGGAACTCCATGCGCATGTTTCGGCGCAGGCGCGCGCATTTCAGGCCGGACGAGTCCGAGAACTCGAAGAGCGCGCTTTGGATCTGAAGGCACAGGTCGCGGCTGCGCATGCTGCCGAGCTCGAAGCCACATCGGCGCTTGAGCGGACGCAAGCGTTGGCGGGATCCGGAATCCAGACAAAAGTGGCCGTGCAAAGGGCAGAACGGGATGCGAAAGTGACGGCCGAAACCGAAAGGTCTCTCAATCACCGCCTCTTCGCCACTGAAGTCGAGCTTGAGGCCGCCCGTCGCGGCGAGTTTGTGGGCGATACCTATAACGATCGTCCCAGCTCCTTGCAGCACGCCGATGAACTGTCGGTCCGGATTGCCGAGGCCGAGGCGGATCTCCGCTCCCGCGGTCAGCGGCTTGCCAAGCTTCGTGTCGAGCTTGATGCCGAAGCGGCGCGGTATTCCGCGCTTTCTGACGTGGTCCTGTCGTCGCCGGTCGAGGCGCAGGTTTGGGAGGTTCTGGTGTCTCCCGGCGAGGAGGTGAGGAAGGGTCAGGACCTCCTGCGCCTGCTCGACTGTTCCGGCGCCATCATTACCGTGACGACCCGGGAATCCGTGTTCAACCAGTTGCGCCTCGGCGACAAGGCGCAATTCCGTTTTTCGGGCCAATCGACAAAACATGACGGAACAATCGTCCGCATGTCCGGAGTCGCAGCGCCTCCCGACAATCTCGCGATTCAACCTTCGGGCCTCTCAGCCGGAGCGTACCGGATCGCGGTGCATGTCCCCGACCTTGCATCAAGCCAATGCGCAGTCGGCCGCACGGGAACGGTTACATTCAGCGCCGCGGCCGGCTCCGGAGGAATCCTGCAGTCCGTCCGCGACGGGATTTCGTTCTTTCTACCCAGTACCTGACCTCCATGCCCGGTGAGTGGACACAATCCATGACGCTGGCGCTGATGGCGGTTGGCGTTCTTTGCCTGTTTGTTCCATGGGCTGACCGAGAAAATCCTCAGGTCCGTGCCACACTCGTCGCAGTCTCCTTGATCCTGACTTGGCACTACCTCCTCTGGCGGATCACCCAAACTCTTCCGCCATTCGGCCTGACTGCAGATTGGCTGTGCGGGATCACGTTTCTCGGTGCGGAAGTTTTGACTGGAATAGGTACAACCATTACCTGGATCATGTTGTCGCGGATCTCGTCACGGTCGGGAACCGCGACTGCCAATATGCCATGGCTCGCACAAACGCGGCCTCTCGTCGACGTCCTGATCTGCACCTACAACGAAGATCGCGCCATTCTGGAGCGCACCATAATCGGCGCCATGGCCATGAGCTATCCGAACTCGAGGGTCTGGGTCCTCGATGACGGTCGACGTGCCTGGTTAAGCGAGCTCTGCGCCCAGAAGGGTTGCCGATATCTCACCCGACCTGACAATTCGCACGCCAAGGCCGGAAACATCAACCATGCTCTTCGGCACCTCATGCAGCTACCGTCGCCGCCTGATTTCATCGCCGTGCTCGATGCAGATTTCGTGCCGTTTCGCAATTTTCTGTCGCGCACGCTTTCTTTGTTCAAGGATCCGACCGTCGGCATTGTTCAGACGCCACAGCATTTCTTCAATCCCGACCCAATCCAGAGCAATCTGGCGATTTCCACAGTCTTTCCAGACGAGCAGCGATTCTTCTTCGACGTTATCATGGCTTCCAGGGACGCCTGGGGTCTCGCCTTCTGCTGCGGCACATCCTCCGTAATCCGATTCGCGGCGCTGCAGGAGATTGGCGGTTTTCCGACAGACTCCGTTACCGAAGATTTTTTGCTCACCGTACGGTTACGGGAACGCGGTTATAAGACCATTTATCTGAACGAGAAACTTTCCGTTGGTCTCGCGCCCGAGGGGCTCAATGAGTATGCGACGCAACGCACCCGCTGGTGTCTGGGCCTTGTGCAAATCTGCCGAGGCAGGTCGGGGCCATTGCGCCTGCACAACGGCCTTCCACTGTCGTTCCGGATCGGCCTGATAGAAACGTTCCTCTACTGGGGCGTCAGCTTCGGGGTTTCGCTTCCTCTGTCAGCTGGCTCCCGTAGCCTATTTGCTGTTCAATATTCACCTGGTTCAGGCCGGGCTCTCGGATGCGGTTGCGCATTTCGCACCCATGGTGTTTGCGCAGGTGGCTGTTAGCGTTTGGCTCAGTGGCGGTCGCATGTTGCCATTACTTGCGGACGTCTATCAACTGCTCATCGCACCCGAAATCATCAGGGTGGTAGCCCTTACGCTGATACGCCCGCGCGGACACGACTTCAAAGTCACTGCCAAGGGAATCCACCATGCCGGGCTGAATGTTCAATGGCAACTGCTCTTCCGGTTCTTTGTTTTGGCCGTTCTCACGATCTTGGGTGTTGCCAAGGTGTTCGCCTTCGGCAACTCGGATGTAATTGAAGACGGTGGCGCGCTCAATCTGTTCTGGAGTTGGTACAACCTTGTAGTATTGACGATTTGCTGTCTCGTATGCGTTGAACAGCCACGGCGTCGCCGTGATGAACGATTTACCAGCCGTGAAAGAGTTCTTCTAAAAATCGGCGATCAACTAGGTGTCTATTTTGCCAAGGACGTTTCCGCTGGCGGAATATGTCTGGCAGGAAACGTTTCAGATCCAACCGGCTCGCCAGCGACCATCGTGGTTGGCCGGAGGGAGATTCCTGCCGTCATTGCCCGCAAGGGTGCCGACGAGTTTGCGGTCAGCTTGATTGGTGACGAAGCTCGCGAGGAAATGACCCGGCGTGTCTATTCCGAACAATATGGAAAGCCGATCGACAAGTTTCACTCGAATCAGGTTGTCATTGGTATCCTTCAACGGCTGTTTCGGTAATAAACCGATGCTGCGGATCGCACTCGTCTCTCAGCGGAAATGCAAGACATGCCAAAATCGGGTGCCGTCGGCTCATAAACGCGAGTTTACCGACCTTCTTCTTCTCCTGGTCGCTATTGGTCGTGGACCGTTTATCCAGGATCCAACATCACATACATGTCGACGTAGTCGTGCACTGCTGTCGCCTCAAGCACCTTCTGGTCGAGGCTGACCGCAAGGATTGCGTCCTGTTGCCTCTTCGGAAAGCGCCGCGCCAGGTTCGCCTTGAACTTCTCGACGAGGAGCGGAATAGCGTCGTCCCGTCGGCGTCTATGGCCGATCGGGTACTCGACGACGACTTCCTTGAGCCTGCTGCCGTCCTTCAATTCCACCGTCAGTGCATTGGCGATCGAGCGCTTGTCAGGATCGTGATAGTCCTGCGTAAATTGCGGGTCTTCGACACAGACGATCCTCTTGCGCAGTGCGTCAATTCGCGGGTCGGCGGCTATGTCATCTTCATAGTCCGCGGCTGTCAGGCGGCCGAAGATAAGGGGCACAGCGACCATGTACTGGACACAGTGGTCGCGGTCGGCGGGATTCGCGAGCGGGCCGCTCTTGTCGATGATGCGGATGCATGCCTCATGCGTGCGGATCGTCACCTTCTTGATGTCGTCCGCGCTCTTGCCGAGCTGCCTGAGTTGAGAGTGCAGCTTGATCGCGGCTTCCACGGCGGTCTGAGCATGGAACTCGGCCGGGAAGCTGATCTTGAACAGCACGTTCTCCATCACGTAGCTGCCATAGGGTCGCTGGAACTTGAACGGCTGGCCATGGAAGCAGGCGTCATAGAAGCCCCACGTCCTGGCGGTCAGGGCGGAGGGGTAGCCCATCTCACCAGTCTTTGCGATCAGCGCGAGTCGCACCGCGCGGCTCGTCGCATCGCCGGCCGCCCAGCTCTTGCGCGAACCCGTGTTCGGCGCGTGCCGGTACGTGCGCAGCGGCTGGCCGTCAACCCAAGCAAGCGACACCGCATTGATGATCTCATCGCAGGCAAGGCCGAGCATGTGCGCGACGACAGCCGTGGACGCCACTTTGACCAGCACCACGTGATCCAGCCCGACCTTGTTGAAGGCATTCTCCAGGGCGAGGCAGCCTTGAATCTCGTACGCCTTGATCATCGCAGTCAGCACGTCGCGCATCAGAAGCGGCGGCTTGCCCGCCGCGACCGCGCTGCGGCTTAACCAGTCCCCCGTCGCCAGGATGCCGCCGAGATTATCGGAAGGGTGGCCCCATTCCGCCGCAAGCCAGGTATCGTTGAAATCCAGCCAGCGGATCATGGCGCCGATGTTGAACGCGGCCTGAACCGGATCGAGCTGGAAGTGGGTGCCCGGCACCTTAGCGCCATGCGGCACAGCGGTGCCGTGCACGACGGGTCCGAGGAGCTTGGTGCACGCGGGATATTCGAGCGCCTCGAGGCCGCAACCGAGCGTATCGATCAGGCAGTTGCGCGCGGTCTCGTAGGCGAGGTCACGCGCGACCCTGTAATTCATCACGTAGTCGGCGATGTCGACCAGGACCTGATCGGGCCGTGGGCGCACGTTTGTAACGGGGAAAGACGTCAAGATCCCTCGCGATGGCAGGCTATTGAAAACTGCGCTGCGCCGCCCATGGCGCAGCCTTCAGTTTTGAGGAGTGGCTGGAAATCTTGGTCTCTCAGCGGAAATTCAAGACCGCATCTCGTGCTTGGCCGCAAAGGAGAGCGGGCGCCTGGCTGCGGTACATGAGTAGCAATGTGCCTTCCCATTCGAACGAGCAGCATGAAGCCTCGGTTCACTTCAGCATAGCCCCGAAAGCTGACACGAATTCAGCCCAACAGGATATCGCAACCGGCGACCGGAAAGTGCCCAGGAGGAGACCTGAGCAGGTGCAGCAAACGACGCGCCTATTCGATGACCTCGTCGGCGCGGGCAAGCAGTTGCGCTGGCACCTCGATGCCGAGCGCCTTGGCGGTTTTCAGATTAATTACAAGCTCGTACTTAGTTGGTTGCTGTACCGGCATGTCCGCCGGTTTTCCGCCCCTGAGAATTCTATCAACGTAGGACGCTGACCGGCGGAATACGTCAGTGAATTCATGACCATATGACAGTAGGCCACCATCGACCGCGTAGTAACGAAACGCGTAGACGGCCGGCAACCGATAGCGAGCCGCCAATGAAATAATTACCCCACGATTTGCAACGGTGAAGTTATCGGGGATTACAATGAGACCACCGTTCGATCCCGCCACTCCGGCGATTGCGTGCTCGATTTCAACAGCATCGCGTGTCGAGCTTACGACCAACTGCGCTTCCAAGGGCGGTGCAATTTCGGCAATCGACTGCACCATATGCTTTGCATAGGGGGCTGCTTCTGCATTGAAAATGATGGCAATATGCTTGGCCTGTGGTGCGATCTCTTTAAGCAGTTCAAGCCATTTCGCGCTGGTCGAAAACTCAAAAGCGGTAAATCCAGTAATGTTGCCGCCGGGATGCGATAAGCTCGTGACGAAACCTTGTCCAACAGGGTCGCCAACAACAGCGAATACAATAGGTATCGTCCCAGTCTGCTTCCGAGCAGCTACTAAGGATAGCGTACCATTGGCGAGGATCACATCGGATTTTAGGGCCACCAGTTCTGCAGCATAGTCTTTCGCTCGCGCAGGGTCGCCACCGGTCCAGCGGTACTCAATGCGGACACTGCGACCGTCGATCCACCCGAATTTCGCGAGCTCTTCTCGGAAAGCGGCAACATTGGCGTTTCCTTCGAGGTCGCGGTCAGAAAAGGCCAAGAGACAGCCGATGCGCGGCATTTGATCGGGTTGTTGAGCATGTCCCGTGATCGGCCAAGCTGCTGCCGCACCGCCGAACAGGGTAATGAACTCGCGTCGTTTCATTCAATCACTTCGTCGGCGCGGGCGAGCATTGTTGGTGGCACTTCAAGCCCAAGCGTTCTCGCCGTTTTGAGATTGATGACCAGGTCGATCTTGGTCGGAAACTCAACTGGCATGTCTGCAGGCTTGGCGCCTTTTAGGATTCTGTCCACGTAATCGGCAGCACGTCGGTAGTTGTCTTTGAGATCGATACCGTAGCTTGCTAACCCTCCCGCCTTGGGCCCATACGGTTGAGCGAAGATCGTCGGCAACCGCGCGGCTGCCGCCAGCTGCACGATCTGGCTGACCTCGTTCCGAAATAGGCCATTCAACGGCACAATGATGGCCTGCGGCTGTTGCCGCACCAAACGATCCAATGCTGGAGAGAGGTCCTCGGGCGTTGCCGCCTTCTCGGTGAGAAGTAAGATGCCGCGACCTCGTGCGGCTTCCTCAATGCTATGTGCAAAGAACTGCATAGATGCGCCTGTTGGGTTTGCGAGGAAGCCGACGCGAACTGTGCTAGGCGCGAACTCCTGCACCAATTCAATCAACTTACCTGTCAGACCCTCTACGGATTCTGCAAGGCCGGTCACAGTGCCCCCTGGCCGCGCGTAGCTGGCCACCAGGTCGGAAAGCTGCGCATCGGTGAGCTGGGGACAGACGATTGGCAATGTTGGTGCAATGCTCTTGAGCACCTTTGCCGGACTTGGCTCCCCACCAACGAGAACATCGGGTCGCAGCGCGATGAGCTCTTGTGCGAGCGGCGTCAGTCGCTTCACGTCGCCTTCGCTATAGCGATAATCAAGTTTCAGATTTTTTTCTTCAATAAGACCGTGACGATGCAAACCGTCCACGAAGGCAGCGAGCACACCCTCCTCGTCCTTTAATGACAACAAGGTGAGGAAACCAACACGTTTTATCGGCCCACTCTGCTGCGCGCTTGAGACCACTGGCCAAGCCGCCGCGCCGCCGACCAGTGTAATGAACTTGCGCCGTTTCAGTTCACCGAATTGCATGCGCTACCACTTAGGAGGCTTGAAAGCATAACGCATTTGCGAGGATCAGTCAGGGTCTTGCTGCGCTGCGGGATGATCCGGTCTTTGTCGGCTTCGGGTCAAAGACGGCAGTCCAGCTCGGTGCGGCCCCTGCTCGCTATATCCGCAGGATCTAAGAAAGCAAACCTCGCGTGGCGGCAGCGGCCGGACAATCGTCCTTGCCGGGCCTGATGTTCGGCAATCCACCCTGCCGCTTCAATTCTAATCCGCAGGTCCGTTCACCTGCATGAGCGGCAGCAGCTGATCGAAATATTTGCGCACCAGCTCGATGTTTTCCTTGAACTGAATGGGCTTGATGCGCTTGAGCTCGGCCTCAAGCTGCGCCAAATCCTCCTTCTTTGCTGCCTGGGAGATGGACTTGTCCGCCTTGAGTGTTGCGATCTCCTGCCTGACCCGCTCAGGCGGCTCGGTAAACTCTTTGGTCTGCGGATCGATGCCGGACATGATGATCGCAATGTTCTTCGATACGTCGTTGTATTCGGCAAGGCTTGCGAGTCCATTCTTCCTGGCAACGGCATCTCCTTGCGCCTTCACCTTCGGATCGGAGTCGTCGACATTCGCGCCGTAGATCTTGGCCATCTCGTCGTCGGCGGCAATAAATCCCTGAATATGCTTCTCGGTGAGCCTGATCTGCTTAACGTCCTGCGCGGTAGCCGTGCTGGACAGGGCGAGAGCAAGCGCGAACACGGCCGAACACAGCGCGATCGGAAAGATTCGGCACAGCGATACCTTATATTCGTTTCGGCTCGACATGGGATGGCCTCCGTCTCGAACTATCGTTTGCACTCCTGTGCATGCCGAAAAGGGTACTGACCGGCTACTCCATTGCCTCTCCGGCCGCAAACGCTTTTACTGCCGACCCATTCGCCTGACCGTAGCAGGCTGGGTTCGGGCGGACGCCGCCGGTGGGAACGGCGTGTCGGGCTGCTCGATCTGCGGCAACACCCGCCAACATTGACAGAGAGAAGGGTATCAGCGCCTGCGCCATGCACCAATCGAGCGCAGCCATTGGCTGGAGGCGAAGAAGGGTGCCGTGGATCACATCCGGATCAGAAGGCCCGAATGTTCGAACGCCATCCCAAATTGCCGGCCGACCCGCTCGTTGTCAGCTTCACTCGGGCTTCATGCCGGCTGTATTGACGCGACGCACAAAGTCGCAATGCGCGAAGCCCGCCAGCCCCGTGAGCGAGCCCCGAAAACTTTGCTCGCCGGTCTTGCTGAGATTGAAGCATGGCTCGAATGAGAGGCCCTTGAGCGTGGCGCATACATTCTCGCCCTTCACCTTGAGCGTCCCCGGCGGAAGTCCAATTGGTCGCACCGGTCCCGACCCGCTGACCTGAATGGTCCCGGTGACCGAGCCGTCGCCATGGATCTGGCCGAGGCCGCGCGTTCCATCGAAACAGGTGAAGGCGAACAGCTTCCCCGTAACAAATCGCTGCGCTGCTTCCGGGCTCAGCGACTGAGCCATGGCTGGAGCGATTGCGAGCAAGCTCGCAACGAGAACAGCGACCCGAGCAATCATCTGGATTCTCCCCCGAGCGGCATGAGCCGCGCTTGTGGGTTGGTCGCGCAAGGAATCCCAAAGGTTCAGAGCTGGGCTCAGGCTGCGGTTTGGTGTGCTCTTTTGGCCACAGTGATGGAACCGGCGGGGCATATTCCGGTATTGGGCTGAGGCGGCTTGCCGCTCGCGGGGGCTACACCCGGGCCAGGACCTGCACTTGCGGTGGGAACAGTTCCTCAACCGCCATGCGCCGGCGGGTCACGCCTTGGTCGTGAGCGTACCGGCAGAAGGCTTCCAGCGTGGGTCGGCTCGCCTCGATGCCGTAGGGATAGGGGTCGGGGCCAAGGTTCGTGCTGATCTCGTCGGCGATGGCAGCCGCCCATGGCAACGGAATGCGCGCGCAGGTGAAGTCACGCAGGCGCGCGAGGCACCGGCGCTTGGCCTCCTCGAACATCTTGAAAAGGTTCACGGCAATCCATGGATGCTGCTCGAACGCGGCGCGGCGAATGGTGACGAGATGCATGATGGGAAAGATGCCGGTTGACTTGAAGAACCGTTCCTCCTCGGCGCGGTAGTCGGGAAACAGGCGCGTGACCGGCCCGCCCGGCGCAGATCCGTTAGGCGCTCGCGCCGTAATGGCTGCATCGATCTCGCCCGATGCGAGCATGGCCGAAAGGGTGCTGTGCGGCCGCGCCTCGTAGCGGATTCCGGCGGGCAGCGTGAGCTCGACTTTTTCCGCCCGGCCCGGCTCGTTCACGCCGGCCTGCAGCCAGCGGATGTTCCCGAGGTCCACACCATAGTGCTCGGCCAGAAAACCGCGCACGTAGATGCCTGCAGTTTGTGCCCATTCCGGAATGCCGACGTCACGGCCTTCAAGGTCCTTGGCTGTCGTGATGCCGGCATCGCGGCGCATGTAGATAGCGGAATGGCGGTGAACCCGGGACGGAAACACCGGGATCGCCACCATGGGTGCATCGCCGTGCGAGGCGAGCGAGATGTACTTGCCGAACGAGAGCTCCGATACATCCCATTCCTGGCCCCGGATGAAACGGAAGGTGATCTCCTCGATGGACGGAAAGATCAGTGGCGTGAGCGTGATGCCGTCGGCACGGACCAGCCCCTGCGCGATCTCGCGCACATGCTCGTAGTCGCTGATCGCGAGCGTGAGATGCACCGACGCAGTCCCGGCGCAAGTTAGGATCTGCGGCGTGCGTATGTCGGCGGCTGCCTGCTTCGTCGGCAGCTTTCCCGGCATCGTGTTTTGCATATCGGGCTTAACCTGACCCAGCCTATTTCTGGCGGGATAGAAAATACGCAAGCTCAACCATATCGCCGTCGCTCAGCGGATAGACCACGTCCGCCATCGCAGCGTCGTAACCGCGACGGGAATTGTCCTTGTAGCCGCGCAGCGCCTTGAGCAAATAATCCTCGCGCTGGCCGGCGAGCCTGGGTACGTTTTGCGCGCCTTCGAAATTGGCCTGATGGCAGAAGTTGCACCTGCTCTGCGCCGCAAGCGCACGCGCCTTCTCCATGCGCGCGGCATCCGGAGCGTCGGCGGCCGGTGCGGGAGGAGGCAATTTCGCAATGAGGTCTGCCGCCTTGCGCAGATCATCGTCGGACAGCCCCTTGGTCATCTCGTTCATTGGCTCGGTGAGGCGCAACTTGTCCCTGAACATGACCAGCTGGATCAGGGCATAGGGGGCGAGCTGCCCGCCAAGCGAGGGCACCTCGGGGACTTGCGATTGTCCATTCTCGCCATGACAGGCGAGGCAAGCCGGCCACCGCTCGTCAATGGACTGGGCGCCAACCGTCGTGCTCAGGAAATTGGCGAGGAGCGCGACCAGCAGGGTGGGCAGAGGCGCGCTCCTCGAGGTACCCGCGAGCGCGCGCATGATTTCTCCCACCCTATGCGCTTATCGCCGCTGCTTTCTCAGCAACTGCCGCGACGCTTCATTTGCCATGGCTGACGCGGTAGACCGCACCATTGTAGTCGTCCGAGAACAGCAACGAGCCGTCCTTCATGACGAGCACGTCAACGGGCCGTGCGAGATACTTGTTGTCCTCCAGGAAGCCGGTGACGAACGGCTCCATCGACTTGAACGTGCCGTCGGGGTTGAGCGTCACCAATGACAAATCGCCGCCAGCCTTTTTGGTGCGGTTCCAGGAGCCATGGCGCGCGACGATGATCTGGTTGCGATAGGCGGCGGGGAAGGAGGTCCCGGTATAGAAGCGCATGCCGAGCGGCGCTACGTGCGGCCCCAGCAAGGCAACGGGCTTGGTGAACTCGTCGCAGGAGTGGCCCCATCCGAATTCAGGATCCGGGACGTTGCCCTGGTGACAATAGGGATAGCCGAAATTGTCCTTGCCCGGCTGGGTCACGCGATTGAGCTTGTCCTGCGGGATGTCCTCCGAGAGCCAGTCGCGGCTGTTCTCCGTGAAATAGAGCTGCTTCGAGACGGGATGCCAGTCCATTCCCACGATCTGACGGATTCCCGTTGCGACGACCTCGAGCCCGCTGCCATCGAGATTGAGGCGATAGATCCTCGCATGTCGATCGTCAGGCATGCAGATGTTGCAGGGAGCTCCAACCTGGAAATAGAGCTTGTTGTCGGGGCCGACGGTAAGGAACTTCCAGCCATGGGCCTCGTCTTTCGGCAGGTCGCTGAAGATGACGGTCGGCTTGGGCGGATTGTCGAGATTGGATTCGACGTTATCGATCTTGGAAATCTGCGAGAGCTCGGCGATGTACAGCGTGCCGTTGTGGAGCGCGATGCCGTTGGGCCGGTACAGTCCTGAGGCGAGGACCTTGACCTCGCGTTTTCCGTTCTTGTCGACAATGGCGTAGATCTTGTCCTTGATTCGGTTGCTGACAAATACCGTGCCCTTGTCGCCGAGCCGCAGCGTGCGCGCGTTGTCGACGCCGGCTGCGTAAAGCTCGATCTTGAAGCCGGGGGGCGCCTTGAGCTTTGCAGTCGGCAGCTGGTCGGCAGGAGTGGCAAGCGGCGGCGGCGCGACCGGAGCGAGCTTCTTTGCGGCTTCGGTGTTTGGCTGCCCGATCAGCGGGGAGCCGGGTGGCAGCGGGGCTGGCTGCTGGGCGGCGGCCGGCCATGCGGAAAGAAGCAAGCTACCGAGAATTGCGGCGAGTGCAGTGCCGCGCCGATGAGCGGGGCCGTCAATCATTCGATCCTCCCTTGGTTGGAAATCCGATCGGGCGAACGTCGGCAATGCCGCCCAGACCAGCTTGCCCGGCCATCAGTGTCCGATAGGCGTCATCGGAGTGCAATGGCTTTCCGGAGCGGCAATTTGCGCATCCAGTCACATGCGCCGATAGCGGTACGGGCTGTCTTCGGTGACCGTCGCCAGAGCTGCCACAACCCCATGCGCTGGCGAGAGATGGCACACCGGGTCCGCTGCCGCCGCGTCACCCGTAAGCGCAAAGGCCTGGCACCGGCAGCCGCCGAAATCCTGCTCTCGACGCGGGCAGGTCATGCAGGGCTCCTTCATCCAGGCAATGCCCCGGAAGGCGTTGAACGCGGGCGAGCTCACCCAGATCTCTGCCAACGCATGATCGCGCACGTTCCAGAATTCGAGTCCGGTGATCGATTGCGCGGCATGGCAGGGGAGCACCATGCCCGTCGGTGTCACGTTGAGCGAGCGCCGTGCCCAGCCGCCCGAGCAGGGCTTGGGATAGCGCGCATGGTAGTCAGGCACCACAGCGTCGATGACGATATGCCCGCGATGGCGGTCGCGCAGTTGCTCGATCAGAGTACGGGCGCGCTCCACCTGCGCCGGTGTCGGCATCAATCGCGCGCGATTTGCCAACGCCCAACCGTGATACTGCACATGCGCAATCTCCACCCGGGTTGCTTTGAGCTCGAGCGCGAGCTCAACCATCGCGCCAATTCGTTCGATGTTGGCCCGATGTACCACCGCGTTCACGGTCAGGGGTAGATCAAGCCGGACCACTTCCTGCGCCAGCGCGCGCTTGCGGGCGAAGGCACCCTCGTAGCCCGCGATATGGTCGGCCGATGCGGGCTCGCTGTCCTGGATCGAGATCTGCACGTGATCGAGGCCGGCGGCGGCGAGCTGCGCGAGCCGTGCCCGGGTGAGCCCGATGCCAGACGTGATCAGGTTGCAATAGAGTCCCACGTCATGGGCCGCGCTCGTGATCTCCAGAAGGTCGCGGCGGGAAGCAGGTTCCCCGCCGGATAAATGCACCTGCAGCACGCCGAGTCTCGACGCCTCACGAAATACGCGCGCCCAGGTTCCCGCGTCGAGCTCGTCCTCGCGACGATCAAGCGCGAGCGGGTTCGAGCAGTACGGGCAGCCGAGCGGGCAGCGGTGGGTCAGCTCGGCAAGCAGACCCAGTGGATTGGGCACGGTCGTGCGGTCGATGGAAGCCACTCTTCGCCCCGAGATCCCGCTGGGCCGGCGTTAGCGCCTACTTCTTGAGCTGTTTGACTGCAATGTAGCGAGGCGTTCCCCACGCGCAAGCCGTCACAGATCCAGAAGCTTCTTCTCGGCGAGTCCGGCAAGAAGCGCCGTGACGTCCGCGACGATCCTCTCGCGGGGAGCGGAATAGGTCCTTGCCAGATCGTCGACGATCTCGCCCAGGCTCGCTTGGCCGGTGCAGCGCTTGATGACCTCGACGGCGATGGCGTCCGCCTTGAAGACGCGCTCGGGGGCCAGCAGCACCCAACCGCCATGCGGCTCGCTGTGCACGAGCCGTACGCCACGCGCTAGATGCGGGTGCGTCGCAAGATCGATGACAGCTTTGGGCTCGTCCGCCACGCCTGATTCCTATTCCTTCGGCAGGAATGCGCCGAACGGCACATGCTTTGGTGCCACATAGGCATGGTAAAGGGCATCCAGCATGGCCCACAGCACATCGCACTTGAACTCGAGGGCGCGCAGGACCGATTGCTGGTCCTGCGGAGAGCAGGCGTGGCGCTTGACGTAGTCCAGCGCGAACTCGGAATCGCGCCGGGCGAGCGGAGGGCGCTTGTTGAAATAGGAGAGCGCATCGGCACTGACGAAGTCATATCCGCGCAGCATGCCTTCGACCCGCTCGCCTATTACCTGGGGGGAGAATAGCTCCGTGAGCGAGGAGGCCACCGCCTCGAGCAGCGTGCGCTCACGCACGAAGTGGACATAGGCATCAACTGCAAAGCGCGTTGCCGGCAGGAGGCCTCTGAGCGAGACCACGTAATCATGCTCGAGTCCCAGCGCTGTGGTCAGCGCGAGCCAGCGCGCAATGCCGCCGTCGGTCGCGCTTTCCCCGTCATGATCGACGAGGCGGCTTCGCCACTCGCGCCGCAGCGCGGGGTCCGCGCAGCGCGCGATCAGGCTTGCGTCCTTTATCGGGATTTGTGCCTGGTAGTAATAACGGTTGAGCGCCCAGGCCTGGATCTGGCCCTTGGTGCATTTGCCGCCGTGCAGCAGGCCATGGAAGGGATGCAGCCGGTGATAGCGGCGCGCACCGATGTCGCGCAACGCCGCCTCGAGCGCGTCGGGCGACATCAACTCGATCGTCAGAGCACAATCTCCATTCCGTCTTCCGCCACCTCCCAGCCCCTGCGCTCGACCTCCCGGCGCTCGGGCGAGCCGTCGACGAGGATGGGATTGGTATTGTTGATGTGCGTGAAAATGCGACGGCCCGTGAGCGCTTCGAGAGCGGCGAGCGATCCGCCCTCGCCAGCGATCGGCATGTGTCCCATGCGGCGCCCGCTCTTGGTTCCAGCGCCCACCCGAGCCATCTCGTCGTCGTGAAAAAGCGTGCCGTCGAACAGGACGACATCGGCTCGGGCAAGGCGATTCAGCATGGGTGCGGTCACGGCGGCAGCGCCCGGAACATAGGCGATGCAGGCATCGGCGGCAAAAATCTCGATGCCGACATTGGCCGCGGTCTCGCTTGCGGTCTCCGGATTGTCGCCCTCGAGATAAAGCGGAAGCTTGCCGGGCACCATGAAAAACCTGACCTCGACGCCGCCGGGGAGCCTGACCGCCTCGCCGGGAGCGAGTGCCTGTCTGGCGACAACATCGGGTGCGAGCGCCCCGAATATCGGATTGGCTGCGAGTGCCTCGAGCGAAGCCGCGGTCGCGAGCAGGGTAAACGCCTCGCGCTCGCGCAGGCTTAGGAGCCCGGCCACCTGATCGATTTCGGCCCCGGTGAGAGCTACGGATTTGATCGGGCTGCCGCGCGTGCCGCGGCTGGGATGGAGGGCTTTGGATCGCCTGATCTGCTGCGGCAGGTCTGGAGAAGCGTTGATCAGGATCCAACTCTCGCCGTCACCGCTGACGGCAAGACTTGCCTGTGTGCGCGACCGCGTACGTGGGTCCTCTGCCCATGCCAAGCGGCAAACGGGACAGCAACAATTCCATTGCGGAAAACCCCCACCGGCCGCCGAACCGAGAATGATGGCGGTGAGGCGCCCCAATTCAGGACGGACAGGTCAGGGCTTAGAATTCGGCCGGCAGATAGCCGTTGATCTCAAGCCCAATGCAAATTTCGATGAGCGTCGGTGTGGTCCAGGCCATCGCTTGTCCTTCGAATTAGCTCACGCCCGTTAGCTTAGGCGGCCTCGGGTCGCCACGCAAGCATTCCGCCGCCGCCCTGGCAGCAAGTGTTCTCTCCCGGAGATAATGCCGCAGCGCGGCAGGCAAAGAAAGAAACCGGACCCTTGGCAGGGTCCGGTTACAGTTTGCCGGCGCGGGGGCCGACAATCACCTTCCAGAGGGGAACAGCTGGCAGTTTCACCGTACAAATAAAGCAACGGCTCCGCCGCCAGGGAGCCGCAGTATGCGCCTGAGGCGAGCACAAACAACCGAAACCTCTGCATGCCAGCCATGCGGCATGCCGAATTGGCAGTGTAGTTCCTCAGTAGAGGGGCTAGGCGCGAGCGGGTTTACTTACGCGCGCTTTGGGGTGACGCATCAAAAATGCCAGCGCTGCGCCTTGGCGACCAGGAAGTCACGAAATACCTGCACGCGGGCTACTGATTTGAGCTCCTCGGGATAGACGAAATAGGCGTCAAGGGAGATGGTATCGGACTCGCCGAACAGCTGGACAAGGCCACCGTTCTCCTCAACCAGATAGTCCGGCAGTAGCGCGACCCCGATGCCGCGCTGACAGGCGCGCAGGACCCCAAGCACATTGTTGATGGTCAGCGCGGGCGTACGCGGACCCTTGCCGTTGCGCGCCGCCTCGATCAGCCACCGCCGGTTCTCCAGGTAATTTGGCACCGTGCTGCCGCCCAAGAGCAATATCCGGTGGTCATCAAGGTCATCGAGGGCGCGTGGGGTGCCGAATCTTTTGATGTATTCCGGCGAGGCATAGGCATGAAAGCGCACCGAGAACAGCTTGCGCTGGATCAGATCGGGCTGGGTGGGCTGGCGCAGCCGGATGGCCACGTCGGCTGCGCGCATTGCGAGATCGAGCTCCTCGTCGGTCGTGATCAGGCTCAGATGAATATCAGGATAAAGCTCGACGAACTCCCCAAGCCGCGGGGTGAGCCAGTGCACGCCAATGCCGGGCGTGGTCGTCACGCGAAGGTCGCCGTTCGGCCGCTCGCGGCTGTCGGTGAGCTTTGCGCGCGCCGCCTCCAACTTCATGAACACGTCATGGGCGGTGTGGTGAAGGACCTCGCCCTGCTCGGTGAGGATCAGGCCGCGCGCGTGGCGATGAAAGAGTGAGACCCCCAGCTCCTGCTCGAGCGCCGAGACTTGGCGGGAAACGGCCGATTGAGAAAGGCCGAGTTGCTCTCCCGCATGCGTGAAGCTCCCCGCTTCGGCGGCGGCATGAAAGACCTTGAGCTTGTCCCAGTCCATGCTCATCGCTGCCATCACTCCGCCGCAACCGCTGGCTCGGCCTCGCCTCGTGCCGCAAGAAATCGCTCTGCCTCGAGCGCCGCCATGCAGCCCTGGCCGGCGGCGGTCACGGCCTGCCGATAGACGTCATCGGTGACATCGCCAGCGGCAAACACGCCGGGCACCGATGTCGTCGTCGAAAACGGGGCGGTCTTGATATAGCCCGAGGCTTTCATGTCCAGCTGGCCCGCGAACAGTGCCGAGGCAGGGGTGTGACCAATAGCAATGAACACGCCATCAGCCCTGCGTTCTGCCAAGGCATTGGTCCTGGTGTTGCGAAGGACTACACCCGTAACCTTGAGGGGGTTCTCGTCACCGAGGACAGCCTCCAGGACCGTGTCCCAGATGACCGAAATCCTGGGATTTCGAAACAGCCGGTCCTGCAGAATCTTTTCCGCGCGGAAGCGGTCGCGCCGATGCACGACGGTGACGCTTGATGCGAAATTCGTCAGGAAAAGCGCTTCCTCGACCGCCGTGTTGCCTCCGCCGATCACGACCACGTCCTTGCCACGATAGAAAAAACCGTCACATGTTGCACAGGCCGATACACCATAGCCCTTGAACCTCTGCTCCGACGGCAGGTCGAGCCAGCGCGCCTGCGCACCGGTGGCGACGATCACGCTGTCGGCCAGGTAACGGTCGCCGGAATCACATTCGAGCCGGAACGGCCGGGCCGCAAGCGTCACCGCCTTGACGTGATCGTTGACGATTCTTGTCCCGACGTGCTCGGCCTGCTTCTGCATCTGCTCCATGAGCCAGGGGCCTTGGATCACATCTGCAAAGCCGGGGTAATTCTCCACGTCCGTGGTAATTGTCATCTGCCCGCCGGGCTGAATGCCAGAAATGAGAATCGGCTCGAGCATGGCCCGCGCGGCATAGATCGCCGCCGTATAGCCGGCAGGCCCCGACCCGATGATCACGAGCTTGGCGCGGGTCGATTTGACCATCAAAAAGCCCCGTCTTTCAAGGGTTTAAGCGTGTGCAGGGTTCCAAGCAGGGAACCGCCCGTGTCTTGCACATTTATGCCCTGTGATGAGCCATGCAAGATACGCAGACCATCCTTGGGACTTGTGACGTCAATGAGGAGCCTTCTGCCGGGACCGTCGAAGGCCGGGCCTCCAAAGCATGGAACTGAGGGTTGAGCTTTTTCAGGAGCCCATCCGGGCGGCCGCCCGCAATGGCTCACGCAACAAAGTTTCGTGCGCTGGCGGTCTGGCTTTACAGTCCTGGCGCAGGGAACAACGACCAAGGAGCCCGCGACGTGGCCCCTCACCTTGATTCCATCGACCGGCGGATTCTGCGGGAGGTGCAGGAAAATGGCCGCATTACCAACGTGGAGCTCGCGCGCCGGGTGGGAATTTCTCCTCCGCCGTGCCTGCGGCGACTGCGCGCGCTTGAGCAGGCCGGCTACATCAAAGGCTATCGCGCGCTGCTCGACGGCAAGCTTCTCGGCTATGACGTTACGGTATTTGCCCTGGTCCATCTGTCGAGCCAGGCCGATGCCGACCTCAAGCAATTCGAAGAGTTCGTGCGCAGGGAGCCGCTGGTACGCGAATGCTGGATGCTCTCCGGCGAGATCGACTTCATCCTCAAGTGCGTGGCGCCGGATCTCAAGACGTTTCAGGGGTTCGTGGCGGAGCTCACCGCCGCACCTAACGTGCGCAATGTCAAGACATCGTTGACGTTGCGCAATTCCAAGGATGCGGCAATGGTTCCAATGGGGGAACCTTAGCCCCGCCAGCCGCTGGGCCGGACCGCTGAGCAGGAGCGAGGCCGTAGCGGATCGCAGACGCCGGTAAACGCATTACGCGTGGGCCTGCAACGCGCGCGCGACGCCGCTCACCGCCATTCGATTTTCTTGATCTCGTAGGCCTTGGCACCGCTGGGGGTCATGACCTCGACGCTCGTTCCCTTGGCTTTGCCGATCAGGGCGCGGGCCAGCGGCGAGGTAATGGATATCTTGCCCTTCTTGGCATCCGCCTCCGGTTCCCCGACCAGTTGCCAGACCTGTTTCTTGTCCGTGTCCTCGTCGATGAGGGTGACGGTGGCGCCGAACTTGATGGTCTCACCCGAGAGCTTGGATACATCGATGACCTCGGCGCGCGCCAGCTTGTCCTCGAGTTCAGCAATGCGACCTTCGTTATGGGACTGCGTCTCCTTAGCCGCGTGATATTCGGCATTCTCTGAGAGATCGCCGTGCGTGCGTGCATCGGTGATCAGCTGAATGATCCGCGGTCGCTCGACCTGCTGGCGGTGCTTGAGCTCCGTTTCAAGCGCGCTATAGCCCTCCGCTGTCATCGGAATCTTTTCCATCTCTTTCTTTTTCAACCTCCGACTCTAGCCAAGAGACAATAAATCCAATCGCGGGCCGAACTCGGCGTCCGGCCACGCGACCCACAGTTATCACCCAATCCCGTACCGTCAGGGGGCTTGCCCGGGATGCCCGGATCAGCCCTTGCCGTCAAAATAGCTCTGCAGCGCACGCACCTCGAGGTCACCCGCGAGATAGGCCTTTATTCCCTGCGCGGCGGCGACGGCCCCTGACAGAGTGGTGTAGTACGGCACTTTATGCAAGAGGGCAGCGCGGCGAAGGGGGCGGCTGTCTGCCAGCGCCGTCGCGCCCTCTGTCGTGTTGAACACAAGCTGAACCTCGCCGTTGGTGATGGCATCCACGATATGCGGGCGCCCTTCCAGTACCTTGTTGATCTTGCTGGCCGGAATGCCCTGTTCCGCGAGATAGCGCTGCGTCCCGGAAGTTGCGATGATCTGGAAGCCGAGACTGACGAGAAGCCGGATGGCTTCGATCACGCGCGGCTTGTCGTCGTCCTTGACCGAGACAAAGACTGTCCCCGCTCGCGGCAGTCTCGAGCCGCCCCCGATCTGGCTCTTGGCGAAGGCGATGGCGAAACTGCGGTCGATTCCCATGACCTCGCCGGTTGATTTCATTTCCGGCCCGAGCACCGTATCGACCCCGGGGAAGCGCGCGAACGGGAATACCGCCTCCTTGACGCCAATATGGTCGAATTGCGCAGGCTTGAGCGCAAAGCTCGCCAGCTCCTCGCCGGCCATGATTCTGGCGGCAATCTTGGCCACCGGCATCCCGATCACCTTGGCCACGAATGGAACCGTGCGCGAGGCGCGCGGGTTGACCTCGAGCACGTAGATATCCCCGTTCTTGATCGCGTACTGCACGTTCATCAGCCCGCCGACCTCGAGGGCTAGTGCGAGCGCACGCGTGTGGCTCTCGAGCTCTGCGATGACGGCGCGCGGCAGCGAATGGGGGGGCAGCGAGCAGGCACTGTCGCCGGAATGGATGCCCGCCTCCTCAATATGCTCCATGATGCCGACGATCATGCTGTCCTTGCGGTCAGCTAGGCAGTCAACATCGACCTCGATGGCATCGGAGAGATAACGGTCGATCAGCAGCGGACGCCTCTGCGAAACCACCAACTCCGACGGCCGGTCAAGATCGCTCGCAAGCCGCGCGATGTATCGGTTGAGCTGCGCAGCATCGAGCACGATCTCCATGGCTCTACCGCCGAGAACGTAAGACGGCCGGATCACAATCGGATAACCGACCGCCTCGGCGATCGAGCGTGCCTCCTCCGGAGTGGTGGCAACACCGCTCTGCGGCTGGCGCAGCTGAAGCCTTTGCAAGAGCTGCTTGAAGCGATCGCGGTCCTCGGCGAGATCGATCATGTCTGGAGAGGTGCCCAGAATGGGAACTCTGGCCGCTTCGAGCGGATGCGCCAGCTTGAGCGGCGTCTGGCCGCCGAATTGCACAATCACCCCGTGCAGCCGCCCGCGTGAACGCTCGAGGTCGATGATCTCGATCACATCTTCGCTGGTGAGCGGCTCGAAGTAGAGGCGATCGGAGGTGTCGTAGTCAGTCGAGACCGTCTCGGGATTGCAATTGATCATGATGGTCTCGTAGCCGGCCTCCTTGAGCGCAAACGCAGCGTGGCAGCAGCAGTAGTCGAATTCGATTCCCTGACCGATGCGGTTGGGCCCGCCGCCCAGGATCACAACCTTCCGGTGCTCCGATGGGTCGGCTTCGCAGACCGGCGCGCCGGCGAACGGCGTGGCGTAGGTCGAGTACATGTAGGCGGTGGGAGAGGCGAACTCGGCGGCACAGCTGTCTATCCGCTTGAACACCGGACGCACGGCGAGCGCGTGCCGATGGCGGGTGACTGCATCTTCGGAAGTGCCGGTGAGCTTGCCGAGCCGGGCGTCGGAGAAGCCCATGGCCTTAAGCGCGCGCATCGCGCCCGCGCTTGCGGGCAGGCCCCTGCGGCGGATCTGGGCCTCGGTCTCCACCAGCTCGCGAATCTGCCGCAGGAACCAGAGGTCGATCTTGCACGAGGCGTGAATGTCCTGGTCGGAAAAACCGAGCCGCATTGCCTGCGCGATCTTGAGCAGTCGCTCGGGAGTAGGGGTGCCGAGCGCGGCGCGCACCGCATTCTTGTCGTCGCCCTCGCCGACGCCCTCGATTGTGATCTCGTCAAGGCCGGTGAAGCCGTTCTCCAGCGACCGCAGTGCCTTCTGCAGACTCTCCTGGAAGCTGCGTCCAATTGCCATCACCTCGCCGACCGATTTCATCGAGGTCGTGAGAGTGGGCTCGGCACCGGGAAATTTCTCGAACGCGAAGCGCGGAATCTTGGTGACCACATAATCGATGGTCGGCTCGAACGAGGCGGGAGTGGCGCCGTCTGTGATGTCGTTTGCGATCTCGTCGAGCGTGTAGCCGACGGCGAGCTTGGCGGCGACCTTCGCGATTGGAAAGCCCGTGGCTTTCGAGGCGAGCGCGGAGGAGCGTGATACACGCGGATTCATCTCGATGATGACCAGCCGCCCGTCCTCGGGATTGATCGCGAACTGGACGTTGGATCCGCCGGTTTCGACCCCGATCTCGCGCAGCACCGCAATCGAGGCGTCACGCATGATCTGGTATTCCTTGTCGGTAAGCGTGAGCGCGGGCGCAATCGTGATCGAGTCTCCGGTATGCACCCCCATCGGGTCGAAGTTCTCGATCGAGCAGATGATGATGCAGTTGTCCCTGCGATCACGCACCACCTCCATCTCGAATTCCTTCCAGCCGAGCACAGACTCTTCGATCAGCACCTCATTGGTCGGAGAGGCGTCAATGCCCCGTTCGACGATGTCGATGAACTCCGCCTTGTTATAGGCGATGCCTCCGCCGGTACCGCCGAGCGTGAACGATGGGCGGATGATTGCGGGAAGGCCGATGTGCTCAAGCGCCTCCAGCGCCTGGATCAGGGTCTTGACCTGGGTCGAGCGCGGCGTCTCCAGGCCAATGCGCTCCATGGCCTCGCGGAACAGCTTGCGATCCTCCGCTTTGTCGATGGCGTGCGCAGTGGCGCCGATCATCTGCACCTGGAACCGGTCGAGCACGCCTATCTTGTTGAGCGAGAGCGCGGTATTGAGCGCAGTCTGGCCGCCCATGGTCGGAAGCAGCGCATCCGGGCGCTCCTTCTCGATGATCCTGGCGACGATCTCCGGTGTGATCGGCTCGACATAGGTTGCATCGGCGATGTCGGGATCGGTCATTATCGTTGCCGGATTGGAGTTGACCAGCACGATCCGGTAGCCCTCCGCCTTGAGCGCCTTGCAGGCCTGGGTTCCCGAATAATCGAACTCGCAGGCCTGACCGATGACGATCGGGCCAGCGCCGATGATCAGGATGGAATGGATGTCGGTCCGCTTGGGCATGGGCCTTTGGCGAGTTGGGCACGCGCCGGACATAAAAAAAGGGCGCGCTCATGCGCGTCCCTGCCTGCGCCGAGTGCCATGCGGCGAGGCCTCGCGCGCGGGCTCTTTAGACAGAATCCGTGCGCAAAGCAACTGGCTGTGGAGAGCGCGGGCTCGTGCGCGCCGTTATGCACGGCGTGCAAGAAACGTCATCCGGGCGGGATTATGCCCGATATTGGCGTCCGCGCGACGCGCCGCGAAGCCCACCGCCGCAAGCCTTGCGATCATCGCTGGCTCGCTATAGCGCGCAAGACCAAGGCGTGAGCGCAGCCGCCAGTAGCGTGAAGCAAGCGTGCGTACCAGCCCGACAAGGGCGGCGCCGAGAAACCCGTTCGTGGCGGCAAAAGAAAGGAGCGCAAGAGCGTCGGTTGCCGCGTTCACCTGTGGCGGGATGACATCACCCACGATCAACAGCCCGTTGCCTTTCAGCAGCCGCCGGAACTCGGCAAGCAGACCATCGAGCTCGCCCGGCGTGAGATATTGCGCGACCGAATGCATGACGATCGCGTCGAATGTGCTTGCCGGAAGCGCCAAAATCTCATTGGGAGAGCGAATGCTGATCCGGGGATGGGAGCCGAACCGGCGGGCGAGCGCGGCGCGCACGCTCGCCGCTGCCTCGCAAAGCGTCAGGCTTTCTGCGGTCGCCGCGATCACATCCGCGTGCAGGGCTTCACCGCAGCCGTAGTCGAGGACGTGCCCACCCGGTGGCAGATGCGCGCAGATATCCCGCGCCACGGTGCGGTAATGCACATCGCGGTGGCGGGCATTGACGTAGATCGAATGCGCGGAATCCCAGAAGGCGATCCACTCGCCGGCCTGCTTTCCGGTCTGCCCGGCAGTCAGGCTTGGACGCGGCACTTGCGCATCATGTCGGTGAAGCGCCTGAACAGGTAATGGCTGTCGCGCGGGCCGGGCGAAGCCTCAGGATGATACTGCACCGAGAACACGGGCCGGCCCGCGAGCGCTATTCCGCAATTCGATCCATCGAACAGGGATACATGGGTCTCGACGACGTGAGCGGGTAGGGTGGTCCCATCAATGGCGAAGCCGTGGTTCATGGACGTGATCTCGACCTTGCCGGTCGCGAGATCCTTAACCGGATGGTTGGCGCCATGGTGACCTTGGTGCATTTTTAAGGTCTTGGCACCGACCGCAATGCCGAGCATCTGATGGCCAAGACAGATGCCAAATGTGGGAATGCCCCGCTCGACGATGTCGCGAATCACCGGGACGGCATAGGCGCCGGTTGCTGCAGGGTCACCCGGTCCGTTGGAGAGAAAGACGCCATCGGGTGCGAGCGCGATGATGTCTGCGGCCGATGTGCTGGCCGACACCACGGTGACCTTGCACCTCGCCCCGGCGAGCTGGCGCAGGATGTTGCGCTTGATGCCGTAGTCGATTGCCACGACGTGAAACTCCGGCCTTTCCTGCCGGCCATAGCCTCTGTCCCACTGCCATGGCGACTCGTCCCAGCCGAAGCGCTGGGCGCAGGTAACCGTCGGGACGAGGTCCATGCCGATGAGCCCGGGCCAGTCGCGCGCCTGCTGCTTGAGGCTCGTGAGATCGAACTTTCCCGACGGTTCATGCGCGATCGCCGCATTCGGCATGCCCTTGACGCGGATCAGGCTGGTCAGCGCGCGGGTATCGATACCTCCCAGCCCGATCACGCCGCGCGCCTTGAGCCAATCGTCGAGGTGACGCGTCGCACGGTAGCTCGACGCCGCCGTGATCCCGGTGTGGAGAATGACCCCGCGCGCGCCCGGCGTTGCTGCCATGTTGACGGTCTCGATATCCTCCTCGTTGGTCCCCACGTTGCCGATATGCGGGAATGTGAAGGTGATGATCTGGCCGGCATAGGACGGATCGGTGAGAATCTCCTCATACCCGGTCATGGCGGTGTTGAAGCACACCTCGCCCAGCGCCTCTCCGCTGGCTCCAAAGCCGAAGCCTTCGAGCACGGTTCCGTCCGCGAGCACCAGAACGGCGGTCGGCTTCGGCTCCGGCCAGCCTTCCTGCGCATGCAAATGCCTGGGTTGTGGGTCGGTCATTGAAGCCATAGGTGTGTCGCCGACGCCCCTGCTGGAGCCTGCCTGATGTTGCGAATCAGCGAGCACCGAGGGCGGCAAGAAAGGGCCATAACCGTGCTGCGCGAGGAGATCAACACTGCGCTTAGGGACGCCATGAAAGCGAGGAATACGCAGCGCGTCTCGACCCTGCGCCTTGTCAACGCCGCCATCAAGAATGCCGATATCGAGGCACAGCTGTCCGGGCGGCCGCTGCTTTCAGACGACGCGGTTCTGGCGCTCTTGCAGAAGATGATCAAGCAGCGCCACGAATCGATTGCCATCTACGATAAAGCCGGGCGCAAGGAGCTCGCCGATCGCGAACGCGGCGAGATCGAGGTCATCAACGAATACCTTCCGCAGCAGATGTCGGAGCAGCAGATGAGGACGGCGATAGCCGCCGTCATCGATCAGCTCGGGGCGCACGGCATCAAGGACATGGGCAAGGTCATGGCCGCGTTGAAGGCGGATTACGTCGGCAAGATGGATTTCGGCAAGGCGAGCGCGATGGTGAGGGGGATGCTCGCGGGCTAAGGCAGCGGGTCACGACATTTCCAGCAGGATTTCCACAAGCCGTTCCGGCCGGTCGATCATGACATCGTGTCCCCCATCGACTTCATAGGTACGCCACGACGGGTCCGCCTTTTTGGCCGCGTAGTATCGGTCGAAAGCAGGTTGGGGATAAACGGGAGCGCGGACATAGGTCTTTTGCGCGACCTTCTCGTGGGCGCCGGTAAGCCTGATCGCCTGGAGAGCCACCCCGACCGGCTGCGCCGTCAGCTTCGAATCGACCCAGGCGCGGTCCTTTTCGTTCACATGGAAGGTCTCGGCCTTCGGGGGCGGACGCGATACCTCACCCCTGGCGATGGCCTCGAGCGTGCCCTTGCGGCTGAAGTCGGAGGCGACATCAAGACTCTTTTGGCCATCCTCCGGCATGAAGGCATCGAGAAACATCACCGATGAGACCCGGTCGCCTGCCTGCTCCAGCGCGCCCGAAACCGGAAAGCCGCCATACGAATGCGCGACCAGACAGATGCTGCTCAGATCCTCCCATCGGATCACGTTGACGATGTCAGCGATGTGGGTGTCGAGCACAATATCCTTGCTCATGAGGTGCGAGCGCTCGCCGAGCCCGGTCAGGGTCGGGGCGAACACCTTGTGCCCCTTGCTCTCAAGAAGGTCGCCCACGCGCCGCCAGCACCAGCCGCCATGCCAGGCGCCGTGCACGAGGACAAAGGTTTTGCGCGTGCGCGTCTGTGCCATTGCCTGTGTGCCTCCCAAAGCCGTTGCGCTTGCGCCCACAACTGCGCTCGCCATGACGCCGCGACGGGTCAGGCCCCGTCCATCCGATAACGGCATGATGCTCTCCACTGCTAATCGAATTTCAGGTTGGCAGCTCTGACGACTTCGGAATAGGCCTTGATGTCGTCATCAATCAGTTCGCGGAATTCATCGGCGGCGCGCCCGTCCGGGTTGTACGCGACCGCTTTGAGTCTGTCGCGCACGGCAGGGTCAGCCAACGCCTGCCGCATCGCCTGGGTGAGCTTGCGTAAGATTTCAGGCGGCGTCCCAGCACTCACGAAAGCGCCGATCCATTGCAGCCGGATGTCGATGTTGCCAAATCCCGCTTCGCTCACCGTCGGCACTTCGGGAAGCTCAGGCAGGCGCTCGGGTCCGGTCATGGCGAGCGCGCGAATCTTGCCGGCCTGTGCGAGTGGGATGACGATCGGGGGGTCGGCGAATCCGAACAGTGTCTGTCCCGCCGCGATGCTGAGCATCATCTCGTTCGTGCTCTTGTATGGAATGGGCTGGCCAGGCATGCCGGTCTTGAGCTTCAGCAACTCCGCCGGGATGGTGAAGGCGGGCGAGGAGGATGGATAATTCGATTGGTCGGGATTTGCTTTGGCGAATGCGACCAGGTCGGCGAGCGAGCGGATGGGGCGTTGCGCAGAGCCGGCAATGAGAAGCCAGTACGAGGCCAACATCGTAAGCGGCACGAGCGTCTTGGTAGGATGGAACGGCAGATTGCGATAGATTGCCGAAGCAATCGCGAGCTGGCCGGTAGCGCCCACTGCGATCGTATAGCCGTCGGCAGGCTGGCCTTGAGCATAGATAACGGCAAGCTGCCCAGCCGCTCCGGGCCGATTCTCGATAACGACCGGCTGGCCGAGGATGTCCGAAAGCCTTGGCCCCACAATCCGCGCCACCATGTCGTTGCCGCCGCCTGCGGCAAATCCGACAACCATCCGCACTGGCCGGCTCGGATAGCTTGCGGCCTCCTCCTCGCCGGACGTCTCGCCCAATGCTGCTGCCAGAGCTGCGCAAGCGAAGGCACAAAGGAATCTGCATAGGCGGCCGAGGCGGATCGATGGCATGAACGCTTTCGTGTTGACCGCCGTCAGACCGACTGTGGAGTCAGTTTCCTCATTCGCCCGTGATGTTCGCCTCGCGAATGATGCGTCCGTAGCGGTCATACTGGTTGCGAAGCAAAGCGCCGAACTGGGAGCCGCACATTAAGTCGGCAATTAGCCCATGGGCAACCAGCTTGTCATTGACCTGCGGCGTGGTGATTGCCGATGTAAACCAGCGCATCAGTTGCGCAACCGCCTCCTTCGGCGTTCCTGCCGGTGCAAGCAGGCCATTCCAGAGGTTCGCCTCGAAGTCCTTGAAGCCCGATTCGGCGAGCGCCGGCACATCTGGCAGCAATTCTGATCGTTTCGACGAGAGGGTTGCGAGCGCGCGCAGCTTGCCGGTTTTTATCAGCTCCGCCATCACCGGATAGTCGCCGGATGCGGAGGTCAAATGCCCTCCGAGCAGCGCGCTGACCGCGGGCGCCGAGCCGGGGTATGGCACGAAAACCATATTGATGTTCCCCGTGTGCTTGATGCTCTCGAAGGTCAGGTGCGAGACCGAGCCGTGAATGCTCCCGATCGTGAGCTCGCCGGGCGTGCTGCGGGCCGCATCGAGCAGGTCAGTGAGCGTGCGATATGATGAGGCGCTGCGGACGACCAGGACGACCGGCACGCTTACCAGACGACAAACCGGCTCGAAGCTCGTAAGCGGATGATAATTCAGCTTTCGCAGCTGCGGATTGATGACGAACGCGTTGTTCGTAAGAAGCAGCGTGCTTCCGTCGCCAACCGCGCGTGCAACTGCCTCCGTTCCGATCGCAGTGGCGGCCCCAGCGCGGTTCTCGACCACCATGCCCGATCCCCGCGCCTGCCCGATCTGCTCCGACAGCAGACGGGCGAGTATGTCGGCGCTGCCGCCTGGCGGGAACGGAACGACAATTCTGGCCGGTCCGGGGGACCGCGCCCACGTCGGGTTGGGATGCGCAAGCGCCGCCATTGCGAGGCAGGCAACAAGCACGGATCTCATGTTCAATCTTCGAATCGGCACCAGCCGATGCGCAATGCATGTCCGGCAAGCAGCCGGGCTGGTACGAAGGGGTGGCCCCGTCAGTTCGGCCGAATTGTCGGGCACGGCGACATTTGATAGCATTGCAAGATCAGCCGTCAGCCGGTTGGCTCAGACCCCACATCACAGGAAAATGTACCATGATCAGGTCAGCATCGGCCATCGCTGCCGCCTCGATCGCGGCCACCATTTCACTCTCGCAGCCGGTCCTCGCACAGGAGGAAACGGATCAGCGATTGGGCACCGTCCATTTCGAGACGTCGTGCAACGATGTTGCGCAGCGGCGCTTTGATCGTGCCATGCGTTACCAGCATTCGTTCTGGTATCGTGAGTCAAAGGAGCTGTTCGAGGAGGTGCTCAAGGCCGATCCGGATTGCGGCATTGCCTACTGGGGCATTGCGCTCAGTCTTCTGAACAATCCGCACGCGCCGCCGCCGGCCGGCAACCTCCCGCTTGGCCTTGCGGCGATCGAGAAGGCCAAGACGGTCGGTGCCAAGACGCAGCGCGAGCGCGATTTGATCAATGCCCTGGCGGCGTTCTATACCGACTTTGACAAGGTCGATCATCGCACGCGCGTGCTTGCCTATCTCAAGGCAATGGAAGGGGTCGCGCAGGCCTATCCGAATGATGACGAAGCCCAGATTCTCTATGCCATCGAGCTCAACGTCGCGGCTCCCCCGAGCGACAAGACCTATGCCATGCAGCTCAAGGGCGCGGCCATCCTGGAGCCGATCTTCCTGCGCCAACCGCGGCACCCCGGCGTCGCCCATTATCTGATCCATCTCTACGATACGCCCGCGCTGGCCGAGAAAGGCCTCGATGCAGCGAGGCGCTATGCGCAAATCGCCCCCGCGGCGCCGCATGCGCAGCACATGCCGTCCCACATTTTTACCCGCGTTGGCTACTGGAAGGACTCGATCGCCTCGAATACGGAATCGACGCGCGCTGCCAAGGCCAGCAAAGAGCCTAACGACCAGCTGCACGCCATGGATTATCTCGTCTACGCCTATTTGCAGACTGGCCAGGACGCGAAAGCGCAGGCGATTATCGACGAGATGCGCCAGGTTCCAGGCTTCAGCGAGACTTTCGTTGCCGGGCCTTATGCATTGGCCGTGAGCCCCGCGCGCTACGCCATCGAGCGCGGCGACTGGAAGGCCGCGGCGGAGCTTGCGGTGAGACCGACCCCGCTTGCGCACGCGGAGGCGATGACGCGCTTTGCCCGTGCTCTGGGAGCGGCACGGTCGGGCAACCCGGAGGCCGCGAAAGCGGAGGTCGAGAGGCTCGTCGAGCTGCGCGACAAGCTGAGCGCTGCCAAGGACGCCTACTGGGCCGAGCAGGTCGACATCCAGCGGCAGGTCGCAACCGCCTGGGTGCTTTATGCGGAAGGCAAATACGACGAGGCGCTCAAAGCCATGAGCGCGGCCGCCGATGCCGAGGACAGGACCGAGAAGCATCCCGTGACCCCGGGCGTGCCAACGCCGGCGCGCGAGCTTTACGGCACCATGCTGCTTGAGCGCGGCATGGCCAAGCAAGCGCTGGCGTCGTTTGAGGCGACGTTGAAGAAGGAGCCGAACCGGCTTGGCGCCACGCTCGGTGCCGGGGCAGCGGCGGAGCAAGCGGGCGATGCGGAGAAGGCGCGCGCCCATTACGCCGCGGCCATCGCGCTCACCGAGAATGCCGATCCTGGCCGACCGCAGATCGCGCACGCCCGCGCGTTCGTGGCGACACGCGCGCATTAAGCCGAAGCGGGATTGCATGCGGCGGAGGTGGCGCTCGGGGCATAGCCCCTTGAGTGCCGCGCCTGTGGATAGCTTGGAAAACGCGCGCGCCGGCGCAATTTCTCCGCCGGCCGTGCAATCGCGCAAATGCAATCGCCGTTGCAGACTATGATCTCACGAATCGATTCGATTGAGATCCATGCGCTTCCCGCCGCAATTCCTCGATGAGCTGCGCGCACGGCTTCCGGTATCGGAGGTCGTAGGGCGGCGGGTGAAGCTCAAGAAGTCCGGCAGCGAGTGGCGCGGGCTGTCGCCGTTCAACAAGGAGCGGACGCCCTCGTTCTACGTCAACGACCAGAAGTCCATGTGGTTCGACTTCTCGGCGGGAAAGAACGGGAGCATCTTCGATTTCGTGATGCTCACTGAAGGGCTGTCGTTTCCCGAGGCGGTCGAGAGACTGGCCGAGCAGGCGGGGCTTGCCCTGCCCAAGCCATCCCAGGAGGACATCGCTCGCGACGAGCGCAGGAAGACGCTCTACGAGATTGTCGAGCTGGCCGCCAAATTTTTCGAGGCGACGCTTGCATCGCGCGCGGGCGCCAAGGCGCGCGGCTACCTGGGCGATCGCGGGATTGATCCCGAGACACAAGTCAAGTTCCGGCTCGGCTATGCGCCGAACGAGCGGTTTGCGCTCAAGGAGCACCTGGGCAGTCAGGGGATCTCGACCGAGGACATGGTGGAAGCCGGATTACTCGTTGCAGGCGAGGACATCCCGCTGCCCTACGATCGCTTTCGCGAGCGCGTGATGTTTCCGATCACGGATGTGCGCAATCGCGTCATCGCCTTCGGCGGCCGCGCGCTGGAGAAGGACACGCCGGCGAAATACCTCAACTCGCCAGAGACGCCGCTCTTTCATAAGGGAGGGACGCTCTACAACATCGCTGCTGCTCGCGCGGCCGCCCACAAAGGCGCGCCGGTGATTGCAGTGGAAGGATATGTCGATGTGATTGCCATGGTGCAGGCGGGCTATGAGGCGAGCGTGGCCCCGCTCGGCACGGCGCTCACGGCCGATCAGCTGTTGCTGCTGTGGAGGATGGCCGAGGAGCCGACGCTCTGCTTCGACGGCGATGAGGCCGGGCGGCGGGCGGCCTATCGCGCCATTGACCTTGCCTTGCCGTTGCTGAAGCCGGGAAAGAGCCTGAAGCTCGCAACTTTGCCGGAGGGGCATGATCCTGACGATTTGCTGCGCGCGGGCGGACGTGCGGCGATTAACGAGGTGGTCGAGGCTGCGCGTCCGCTAGCCCACGTGCTGTGGATGCGGGAGGCCGAGGCGGGCAGTCTCGATACGCCTGAGCGGCGTGCGGCGTTCGAGGCTCGTCTGGGCCAGGTGATCGCCTCGATCGGCGACGACTCCGTGCGCAAGTACTATGGCCGCGAATTCGGCGAGCGGTTGCGGCGGTTGCTCGGCCTCGATGAGCGCCCGCAGGCCCGTCTGCGATCTCGTCAACGTGCTGCCCAGCCGTGGAGTACGAGCCGCAGCTTGCCTCGTGTGAGCAGGTCATTCGACCGCCCGCGACCTGACATCACGAGCTTGGCCATGCATGGGCCCTATCTGGCGGCCAGCCCGCAGCTTGCCGCAAGCCCAGTTCACCGAGGCCATGGCGCTGCTATTCCCCGACGCGAAGCACTCATTTTGCAGGCCATAATCAATCACCCGTGGCTGCTCCATGATCATCTCGAGGAGCTTGCTGCCGTCGATCTGCGCCATTCCGAGGCAGCCAAAGTGAAGGCGGCGCTCATCGACATCTTTGCCCATGGCAGTGCCGCCGATGCAGAGGCGATGTTGGCGGAGCTGGAACGGCGAGGCCTGACGCAGGTGTGCGCGCGCATCCAGAAGGCAATCACGACCTCCTCAGTTTGGGCGGCCATGCCCGGCGCAGCGCCCGATGACGTGGTCACCACCTGGAACCAGCTTGTTGCATTGCATCGCCAATGGCATTCGCTGGCCAAAGAGCTCAGGGAGGCCGAGCACGCGCTTGGGCGAGAAACAACCGAGGCAAACTATTCCTGGTTGCAAGACGTGAAGACGCGGCTTTCCGTCCTGGACGGCACCGAGGCTTTGATCGAGGGTTTCGGAAGCGCATCCGGCCGCCCGGCTCGGACCATCTGATTGCGGGAACCGGATTGGACCGTCAGTCGAAAACCTGCCCTGCAATCCTTGCGCGGCACCACCTGGAGGGTTAAGCGGGGTTTAATGAGCCGCGCCGACACTCCCGATAGGGCCGAATCGGGGGTATCTCGCCTCGGCGGCGCTGAAGCGGCCACCCCCGAGTCTCCTCACATAGGGTAGGGGGCCCGTCGTGACCGAGGTTCGGGCGCCCGTTCAGGAGACATGCATGGCGAACAAGGCGAAGGCGGCGGCGAGAGAAAAAGAAAAGGAGGATGCGCCGGAAAAGGATGCGCCGGAGGCATCCGACACTCCGCTCCCGCTTCTCGATTTGAGCGATGCCGCGGTAAAGAAGCTCATCAGGACCGCCAAGAAGCGCGGTTATGTGACCCATGACCAGATCAACTCGGTATTGCCCTCCGAGGAGGTCAACTCCGAGCAGATCGAGGATGTGCTGGCCATGTTCAGCGAGATGGGGGTCAATGTTGTCGAGACCGAGGAGCCGAGCGAGGACGAGGAGCAGCGCGAGGAGGCCGAGGAGGAGGAGCCCGAAAGCGCCGAGCTGGTTGAGGTTGCGCGCGCGGTCCCGGCCAAGACCGAGACCAAGGAGCCGACGGAGCGTACCGATGATCCCGTGCGGATGTATCTGCGCGAGATGGGCTCGGTCGAGCTGCTCTCGCGCGAGGGCGAAATCGCCATTGCCAAGCGCATCGAGGCTGGCCGCGAGGCCATGATCGCCGGACTGTGCGAGAGCCCGCTAACCTTTCAGGCCATCATTATCTGGCGCGACGAGCTCAACGAGGGAAAGGTTTTCCTGCGCGACATCATCGATCTCGAGGCGACCTATGCCGGTCCGGACGCCAAGGCGATGCCAGCGGCGGCTATCGGCCCGGACGGGCAGCCGATTGGGCAAGTGGTACCCGGAGTCGCGGTACCTGCCGCACCGGTTCTGGTGCAGACCCCGGCGCCGCCAGCGGCGCCGCCTGCCGCGACCCCGTTCAAGGTCGAGCCCGCGCGTGCCGACGGGGAAGAGGGCGAGGCGGGCGAGGCCGTCCCGGGGGAGGGCGAATTCGACGATGACGATATGGAGAGCTCGCTCTCGCTTGCCGCCATCGAGGCCGAGCTCAAGCCAAAAGTCGTCGAGACCTTCGATAATGTGGCCGATGCCTACAAGCGCCTGCGTCGCCTGCAAGACCAGGACATCGAGTTCAAGCTCAAGAACACCACCCTCTCGCCCGCCCAGGAGCGCCGCTACAAGAAGCTCAAGGATGACATCATCTCCGAGGTGAAGTCGCTGCGGCTCAACCAGACCCGTATCGACTCGCTGGTCGAGCAGCTCTACGACATCAACAAGCGTCTGGTGGGCTACGAGGGCCGCCTGATGCGGCTCGCCGAGAGCCATGGCATCGCGCGCGAGGATTTCCTGAAGAACTACCAGGGCTCCGAGCTTGACCCGCGCTGGCTTAACCGGGCGTCCAAGCTTTCCGCCAAGGGCTGGAAGAGCTTCGTCGCCAGGGACAAGGAGAAAATCAGGCAGTATCGCCACGACATCCAGGTGCTCGCGGGCGAGACGGGACTCGAGATCGGCGAGTTCCGCAAGATCGTGCACATGGTGCAGAAGGGCGAGCGCGAGGCGCGGCAGGCGAAGAAGGAAATGGTGGAAGCCAACCTGCGGCTGGTGATCTCGATTGCCAAGAAATACACCAATCGCGGCCTGCAGTTCCTCGATCTGATCCAGGAAGGCAATATCGGGCTGATGAAAGCGGTCGACAAGTTCGAGTATCGCCGCGGCTACAAGTTCTCCACCTACGCGACCTGGTGGATCCGCCAGGCGATCACCCGCTCCATTGCCGATCAGGCGCGCACCATCCGCATCCCCGTGCACATGATCGAGACCATCAACAAGATCGTGCGCACGTCGCGGCAGATGCTCAACGAGATCGGTCGCGAGCCCACTCCGGAGGAGCTGGCCGAGAAGCTCGGCATGCCGCTTGAGAAGGTGCGCAAGGTTCTCAAGATCGCGAAGGAGCCGCTTTCGCTCGAGACCCCGATCGGGGACGAGGAGGATTCCCATCTCGGCGATTTCATCGAGGACAAAAACGCGATCCTGCCCATTGACGCCGCCATCCAGTCGAATCTGCGGGAGACGACGACGCGCGTGCTGGCCTCGCTCACCCCGCGCGAGGAGCGCGTCCTGCGCATGCGTTTCGGCATTGGCATGAACACCGACCATACGCTTGAGGAGGTCGGCCAGCAGTTCTCGGTGACGCGCGAGCGCATTCGCCAGATCGAGGCGAAGGCACTGCGCAAGCTCAAGCACCCGTCTCGGTCGCGCAAGCTGCGGAGCTTCCTCGACAATTGAACAGCCTCGCGTGCGTGCGGCTGCTACGGTATGATAATACCGGACATACCCCGCAAATTCCGGTTTCCGCCGTTAAATTGAATTGAACCTTTTCGGTCCGGCTGCCGACTAATGCTCAAACACGGCCAATAAGGCCACGACTTACAGCCCCGATCGGCGCTCACGCCCCCCCGATCCCCTGCGCCGATCAAAGCGACCCGCCCAGATTTCCCCGTCTGGGCGGGTCATTTTCTTTGCAATTACCGGCCGAGGTGTCCGCCAAGCATGCAAAATGGGGCGGGGCAGTGGCCAGCCTCTCGATTCAATAATCCTTCGACTGCAAGACACCATGACCACTGCTCTGTTTTCCCCAATCCGGATCGCAGCCCTCGATCTCGGCAACCGCATCGTCGTTTCTCCGATGTGCCAGTACAGCGCCGATGATGGCGTTGCTACCGACTGGCACATCACCCACCTGGGCATGCTGAGCAATTCGGGCGCGGCATTGGTCGTCGTAGAGGCGACGGGCGTCGAGCGTCGCGGCCGCATTACGCATAGCTGCCTCGGCCTTTATTCCGACGACTGCGAGGCTGCCCTTGCGCGCGTGGTGGCCCATTGTCGCCGCTACGGGAATGCGAAGATCGCCATCCAGCTTGCGCATGCCGGACGCAAAGCGTCTGCGCAGCGTCCCTGGGAGGGCGGCCGCCCGCTCGATGGCGCCGCTGATCCTTGGGAGACGATCGCTCCGTCCCCTCTTGCGTTCGGCCCGGGCTGGCCGCCGCCGCGCGAAATGACGATGAGCGACATGGACCGGGTATGCGAGAGCTTCGTGCAGGCCGCCCGCCGCGCCCTGCGCGCTGGCGTCGACGCAATCGAGCTGCACGCGGCACACGGGTATCTGCTGCACAGCTTTCTCTCTCCAGTCTCGAACAGGCGCACTGACGCATATGGCGGCTCGGCAGCACAGCGTATGCGTTTTCCTCTGGACGTGGCGGCGGCCGTGCGTGCAGCAGTCCCGCCCTCCATGCCCTTGGGCGCGCGCATTACCGGCAACGACTGGGTTGAGGGCGGCCTCACTCCCGTGGATGCGGTAGCCTTTGCGCGGGCGCTCAAGGAAATCGGATTGGACTTCGTCTGCATCTCTTCCGGAGGAGTCAGCGCGGACGCCCGGCCCGTCATGGTGCCCGGCATGAACGTGCAAATTGCCGAGATGGTGAAAGCGGAGGCGCGGATTGCGACCCGTGTCGTCGGGCTCATCGCGACTCCGAAGCGGGCGGAGGAGATTATCGCGGGAGGCAAGGCCGACATGGTCGCGCTTGCGCGCGCCATGCTCGACAACCCGCATTGGGGCTGGCACGCGGCCAAGGTGCTTGGTGCCGATGTGGTCCGTCCGTCCCAGTATCAGCGCGCAGCCCCCAATTTATGGCCGGGTGCGATGTTTCAGGACTGAGCGCGCTAATCGGCGATCAAATCGGCCAACGCAATGTCGCGAGCCGATCCAGATCCTCGGGCAAATCCACATCCCAGAGTGTCATCGGTTCCTGCCAGCTCAGGCCCAGCTGCCGGAGACGGCAGCGGGTCTTCCCCAGCACGCCGCTTGTTCCCCACGACATCTTCTCGAATATGGCCGGCCTCGGTGTGCGCAGGCCGATGAGAGAATAGCCGCCATCCTCGGCGGGAAACAGCACGGCATCGCAGGGGCGGCGCAGAACGTCGGCACCCATGCGCAGATGATTGGGGGTGAGTGCCGGGCAGTCCGTTCCGATAACCAGCGCCGGCCCCCGCGCCGCCGCCATGGCGGCGCACATACGCGCGCCGAGATCATCTCCGCTCTGCGGTCTGAGCGCGAGCCCGTACCGCGCGCGAATGGAGTGAAAGAGTGGATGCTGCTCGTCCGGTGTGGCCCATAGGGTGACCGGCCCCACCCCCGACCGGCATGCCGTATCGACTGCGCGCACAATCAGACGCGCAGCGAGCGACGCAGCACCCTCAGCCCCAAGCTGGGCGACAAGCCGCGTCTTGGCAAATCCCGCGACCGGCGCTTTGGCGAGGATGCTGACCGCGACCTGCTCATTCATAGCCGTAGCGATGCGCAAGCTTCCAGGGATCGGCGCCAAGGAAAAACGCGAGCCGCAATCTCCACATCAGCAGGATGGTGGAAATCACCCCATTCTTCTCCCAGCGACGCCCGGAGGTCACCACGCGCGTGCGCAGGCATACCGGCCGGCTCACCCGCTTAAGCAGCTTCGACAGCACGACGTCCTCCATCAAGGGAATGACCGGAAAGCCACCCACCTCGATGAACGCCTCGCGTCGGACG